>Ga0172368_10000138_pt1 | contig 95860 bp, 105 predicted proteins | sample Lak11m_FD_114540 | JGI IMG/M metagenome (GOLD analysis project Ga0172368, IMG submission 114540) | Freshwater microbial communities from Kabuno Bay, South-Kivu, Congo - kab_022012_11m | ecosystem: Environmental > Aquatic > Freshwater > Lake | place: Democratic Republic of the Congo: South-Kivu...
AACAATAATGTTATCGGTAAAAGTGATAACGGATTTACTGATGAAGATTTTGAAAAATGGAAACAAGAGAATCCGAATAAATTAGAAGTTACAGCAAATCTGTTAAATAAATTAAGCTGGGCAGGACAAGCGGTAATAGATAGTCAAGTTATAAAAGATTCTTTAATTAGTGATATCCGTTCAAGTGTTGATGTTATTTTATCTTTCGATAATTATAAAAATGAGTCTTTTGACGAAAATCTGCACCGGCAAACAAAATTTCATAGCTTACTTTCAGATATATATGATTATTCTGTAGCAGATTTGCGAAAAGTAATGGAAATAGTGCGTCGAGAATTACAGAAGTTACCCATTACCATTTTGTAAGATAGTCGAGTAATAAAGGATATTTAATTATGCTTGAGAGCAAAGTAAAGACTATCTATATTTATAATACAATGACTTTAAGGATATAGTATGGGCTACCTAATTGGAAGCCAGTTTAAATTAGCAGAAGGTACGAATGAAGAGTTCAGGAAAGCAAGAGCTTCCCAATTTAATAATTCAAGAGAACTTACTGAAGTTCCTATTGTTACTCCGCAGAGATCTACTGGAAATTTAGCAAACGCGCAAGCACGCCGGCTTGTTACAGCGGGCGTTTCTGATGTTACTCGAACGGCTCCGATATTTAATGATCCTCGATATACTTCTTCTACATTATCCATCCCTACAGATGATAGAACCCTTCATGGACTTTATAGATTTTTCGCAGAGACAGATCCGATTGTAGGCGCATCATTAAAATTATTAAGCGATTTGCCGCTTGCAGATTTGACTCTTGGACAGTGCGAAGATTCCGGAGTTCAACAGCATTATGAAGATATGTGGGAAAGAATTAATGGCATTAAACTTTTGAGTGATATTACTCAAGAATATTACGAAATCGGTAATGTTTATCCCTTTGGTGCTTTTAATGAAGCAGATTATATGTGGGATCAATTCGCGCTACTTAATCCTGATTACGTAAAGATTGAGAGTACGTGGATAAATGCTAAGCCTCTTATAAAACTTATTCCAGACGAAACGCTAAAAAGAGTTGTTCATACTCAAAGCCCTAGGTATATTTACGATCAGCTTCCTGAAGAGATGATACAATATGTACTATTTAATCAAGAAATTCCTCTCGAGCCTAATAATGTATTTCATGTAGCTCATGCTATGCGGCCATATGAATTAAAAGGTCGATCGCTTATAAAAAGAATTCTTAAGACGTTAATGCTGGAGGATCGATTTAATCAAGCAAATTTTGCTTTAGCTACTAGACATGCAGTACCTCTTACGATTGTTAAAGTCGGAGATCCCGCTTCAGGATGGATACCGAAAGATGAAGAAATTAATGCTGTAAGGGATTTATTCGGAGCTTACGAGCTTGATCCAAATTTTAGTATTTTTTATCACTACGGAATAAATGTAGAGTATTATGGAAGTAATGGTAAAATGCTTCCGATTGGTCCAGAGCTTGATAGAATTTATAGATTAAAATTTATCGGAATGGGAGTGCATGAGCAGCTTTTAGCCGGTCAGGGAGGTAGTTATAGTCAAGCTTATATTAACCTCGAAGTACAGAGGCAAAGATATCTTAATTTACAATTAAAATTAGAAACGCTAGTTCATCAGGGCTGGTTTAAACCTGTAGCGGATTTATGCGGATTTTATCGTGTAAAGCAAGCTGTTGCTGGATACGGCGGCGTTACTAAAAGCAAATGGGGCAGTACGATAAGTGCAAGTGAAGCGTACGCTAAGAATTTTAAATCTTTGCGGGATTTTCAAGATAATGCAGAATTTCAAAAATTTACAATTTCTAAGACTGCAGAGAATAAAGGTACCGTCAGAGACTACGTATACCCGAAGCTTGATTGGGGAGCATTATCGGCGGCATCTGATGAAAATTTGAAAAATTACATTAAGTGGCTTACAGATAAACGGCCGCATCTTGTAGATGATGGTACGCTTGCGCGACTTGCTAAGTTAGATAGAGATACTCAAGAGAAAGCATATATTTCAGATCTTAGAAGAGCTCAGCAAAGAACAATTGCAATTTCAAAAGAGGGATTATTACCGTTCGTTGATAAAAAAACCGGAGGCGGCGCAGGAGATGGAGGCTTCGATCTCGGAGGATTAACCGGTGCAGATTTTAACGGCGGTACAATACCTATTGGAGATACTGCGGAATTAGGGATAGCGGAAGGGGGACCGCCGCCGTCGCCTATCGGAGAGGCCGGAGCTCCAGAAGCAGCTAATGGTAATGAACCAGCGGTAGGACTGTCATCATTATTTAATGATCTTAGCAAAGAAGTTTATAGCTCTATTACGGAAGATGATATGTATTTTAGACGAGAAAATCATAAATTATCTACAAATCATGTAAACGTAATTAAAAACTTAACTCCAGATCAGAAGCAAAATTTTGCTGCTATAATTAAAGAAATTGATAGAATTCAGGAAAGTTAAAAAAAAATGATTGTAAAAGAATGTAGCCAAATTGTAAGGTGCGTACCGTTACCAAAGCAGACATTTTCTGCTGAGCGACGAATTATACCAATAGATGATACGCATAGGTTATTGAGATTTCGCGCAATTGCAAATCTTTGTAAAGGATCGTTTAACGGAAATTACGATGGATTTCCTTATGAATATTTTGAAGACTCAACTCCTGGATATGGATATAAATCATTTATTGGCAAGCGAGCTCATCACGAGCATAACTCCGCTCTTGGCATTACCGGCTCAATCGGAGATTTGCCTGACGCGTTCTTAAATAAGTTTCTTTACCCTTCTTCGGTTCCACACAGAGATTGGAGTAAGTTAGGGGGTCGAGCAAACGCCAGTCTTCGACAATCTATTCTTGATCTGCCAGAGCAACGCGCGGGAGATATTGAAGTGTTAATGCGACTTGACACGACATTAACTAAGAATAGTTCTACAGATGCGGGTGTTCGAAAAGCGTTAGATCGAATACTGCGAGCGATTGATAATAAACAGAAATTATTTTGCTCGATGGGTACTAATGTTGAGTATTCTGTATGTTCAGCTTGTGGAACTAGCGCACGATTTGCTAAAGATTATTGCGACCATTTGCGGCATCGTAAAGGCGCGATGATTGTAACGACAGCGAACAGTATAAGAGATTTGCTTGATAAAGATCTCCTTCGTCCCGAGTGGTTAAAGCATGTAGTAACTTCTTCTTTTGATGTAAAAGAAATTTTGAATGGTATTTCCAATAAGCCGGTTTCAGCGAGAGCTGGAGAAATAAATCATAAGCTTTCTTTTTTTGAGTTATCAATAGTTGGAATGCCGGCGTACGCAGAAGCAGAAGTATTAGAAAAAATAGCAAGACAGCAGGATGAAGGTCATAAAGATTACATTCGTCGAATCGCTAAGACTCTCGGAAGAGATGCTATAGTAGATCTTTACGAGATACTTCAAGAAGAAGGATTAATTTCATCAATGTGTAAGGTAGCTTAATGAAACCGTTTAAAACTCTTTGGAAAGGTGATTGGGTAAGTGTTATATCTCCAGAAGGAGCCCCTTACGAAACTCTTCACGAGAAGGATATTATTTTATGTCTTCCTATTAAAGAATTTGAAGACGGCCATAAAGAAGTCGGTATTAGAGAAGAGTATTGCCCGCCGTATTTTGTAAAAGATGCCGAGGGCGAAGAGCTTTATTACACTGTTCTCTCTGGAAAAATTGACGATGGTGAAACTCCAAAACAGACGTTAATAAGGGAGCTAAAAGAGGAAAGCGGAGTAGTTTTCAGTAATCCGTCAATATTAACGCTTTATGAGAATCTTCCAATCTGTAAAAGTACGACAATGAGAGGATATTGTTATATTATCTCCGGGAAAGAATTTACAGAAAAAATTCCGAAAGGAGACGGAACAGCGAATGAAAAGAGATCAAGAACAATTTGGGTGCCGATTAAAGAGCTTTCTAGTTATTTAGAGAAACCGAATATTGACGCTTTATTGTTTAGCCTGATAAATTATGCAGCTCTAATCGTTGCTACACAATTTATAGATCGCAGCGAAGTTACGTCTGCATTACCTGCAAGTCCGTCGCGTCCGCCTCAAAGACCGGTCGAAAAAGGTGTAGTAGTTGATATGTATGAAGTAGAATATCCGGTACCCGCTAATTCATTAAAAGAAACGGAAGCGTTAGCTGAGCATCTGGACGAGCAAAACGATTTTATAAATCAATATTTATTTCCTTCAACTTCTACAGAAGATGTGCTAGTTACGCTTCAGCAACGCGAAGAAGATAATGCCCCGGATAAACAGAAGGCTTTACGAAATCGATCGCAACCGATCGCCAAGCAAGCGTGGAGAGAAGTGCTAAGGCAGCTAGCTCCGCGAGTTACAGCTTCTTCGGCAAGGACGTAGAATTTAAATTTGTTAGAGGAAAGTCAATGAGCGTAAATTTTAAATCTGTAGTTAATAAGACGCTGGAAAATACTATTTTTGAAAATTACGTAACTATAATAGTAGATTTAGACAAAACGCTTTGGGACTGTACTTCTGTAGACGGCAGCGAGATCGGAGCTTTTGAGACAGAATCTCCGTACGAGCTTAAAGCCCCTTCTGTAATTATTGATATAAAAGGCAATATTATTCGGCTACAAGACGGCGTGCGAGATGTTTTAAAAACTTTAGATGCCGCCAATAAGAATGTCGGTATTGTAAGTAGTGGAGAAAAGCTTGTAGATTTAGCTAACAGACTTGGTTTACCTTTCGAGGCGCAACCTTCTGTAATGCTTTTAAAAAAATTCGATATTTTTCAGTATTTTAATTACGATATAATACTTAAGGCTTTTGCTGATAAAGGAAAATACGTAAGATCTAAAGGAAAAACGTTATTTATTGATGATAATCAAGAGCAATTAGATTCGGTAATTCGACATGCAGAAGAAAATAATTTAGATCTTGATGTTCTTTCAAGGACGGCTTTTAAGAATTGGAAAGAGTTATTAGAAGGGCGCAAGCGGCAAAGTAAGTTAAGCTGGGCGCTTTCTGCCGTACCTACTGCCGATTTTGACGACAATTTAGCATTATCAAAACTAAAACATTATAATCTTTATTTTATTAATTACGTACGTTGTAGAGACGGTCATCCTTACTGGAATGTGCTTTTGTATAAAGATTTTGAAGGGGAAGCTTTTGATTTATCCGCAGTCGATAAACTTTTAATAGTAAAAACAAGAATTTTTAGTAAGGCTGAAGCAGAGCAATTAGCTAAAGCTGCTGCATGGTCGGATACATCCAGAGGAGCGTACGTGGTTAGTTATAGTGCTAAGACTATAACTTCAGCTACTGCAGGACAGGCGCAAGCTTTGTTTATTTGTTTTTATGTTCCTGATGTTATTAAAGGCCGGTTAGGAGCTATTAAAGATTTAGAAGATAATCTGCACGTTACTCTATTGTATTATCCAGATGCTAAAATTACAGACGATCAACTTGAAGAATTAAAACAGGCAATAGCAAAGTTTTATGAACATTGCGAATTGAGTATAAAATGTTCTTTTACGGGAATTGCTGAATTTGATAGTAAAGATACTCCAGTAGTCGCGTTAGTTAATATGACGAACGGCGCAGAATTTCGAACTCGATTAAAAGAAATTGTAGCTTCAGTGATAACTTTAAAAGAGAGCGATTATGATTTTATTCCTCATGTGACACTTTCTTATACTTCACAGAAGATTGATTCTGGAATACTAAAGGATATTAATTGGATTCCTGAACATATCGGAATGAATGTTAATAAAGATAATTATTTTAGTTATAGTAAATCTGGGAAAGTAATCGACGGAAAAAATGAGGAAAGTATTCGAGTTGCGCAGAAAGGGGTAAGCGGTACTGAGATAAAGAAAATATCTTTTAAGAAATTAGCGTTAGATAAAGAATATTGGCTTACTTATATTCCGCAATACGTTAGATCTGCCGTTAAAGGCGGCTTAGCTACAGGACTTGGAAATAAAGATAATTTAGCTAAAGACGCAATTGATCGATTACTTTTAGAAATTCCGGATAGTATTAAGCAAGAGAGGGAATTTATATCGATATTCAATGATGCTATTGAAAAATTAGAAGCAGACGGTTATGGAGATTATTTTGCTCCCCGTTCTCTTAGTTTTAATACTCCGCCTTCTGACGATGCCGGAGATCAAGCAGTTAATCAATTTGGAGAAGCAATTGATGAAGATAGCGGCGAGATAAATTTTAATATCTATACGTCTCCAGAAACTTCGATATATCAATCTCCTTATCAAAAAGAAAGATCTATAGATACACTTTTAGATCAGTTACACGAAGCTTTAGTCATCGGGGATTACGAGACGGCAACTCAGCTTAAAGTAGAAATAAAAAAGCTTTCTAGCTAATATTTATAAAATAGAAAATTAAGGATAAGAGAAAATGAAAACTAATTGGAGAAGAGTATTAAGCGGACTTCTTGAGAAAGATGAATTTAAGCCTTATAAAGGAACGGACGGCATAACTTTACCAAATAGAGCTGAATATACCGGTGATAAGTTTCCGGGTTCTGGAGATCCAGCGAAAATAGAATTAAATGCCTGGCATAACGAAAATCACGAAGGGCAAGAATTGCGAAATAAAGAACACAATTCAAAAAGTTCTCCATTATTAAATGTTAAGTAAAAAGGAATGTAAGATGAAATTTTCATTTAAAAATTTATTTAAATCTTCAATGGATGATAATATTGTAACAGAGCCTGGAGAAAGCTTTATACCTACATCGAATGGGTACCAAACTCCAGATGATATTGTGTCAGATCTTACTTATAGAAATTATGCGTATAATAGAGATATTTCTCCAGACATTACCCCTGAAAGGTGGGAAAAAATTTATGGTCCTGTAACACAAGCTATGGAGAAACGTTATCAGAAAGAAAAGGCAGCAGGCGCTACATTTTCATCAATGTATTATCCGCCAGAAGGTGTAAATAAAATTTATAAGCGTTCTTGGCGACGTGTCCTAAGCGGTGTTGATTTTAAGCAAAAACCTGATGGTACCGTGGAGATTGATGTTTTTAAAAATGTTCCCGAGACTCCCGAATATTTTGATGCAGAAGATACGAATTCTGCAGCGCCGGCTAGTAGTAATCCGCCGCAAAGTACTAATCAAAAAGCGGCAGCTACTATTCCGAATGATGAAGATTTAAAATTTGCACTTGCCTCTCTTCCGCAAGATGCTATCGAAGTGCTTAAGCGGTATTTTGTTGAAAATCTTCCATCTTCAATGCCGTTACAAGAATTGCAAGAATTATCAGAATCTGATGCGGCTGTTAAGGTTATTTTATCTACAATCGAAACTTCACTTGCATTACCGTCTGCAAAAGAGAGATTGCGTAAATTATTTTATCAGCAATATCCAAGCGTTTCAAATGATACTGTAGCCAATTGGAGAAATACGCTAGAAACACTCGCGGATTTAAATTTTAAGCAGAAAACAGACGGTACGGTAGAAATTCATAGTGATATTGAAGTAAATGATGATACAGCACAGCCAATTCCCGCGGCAAATACCGTGGCTAAACCGGTGTCTCCCGCTCCGCAAGAAGCTAATGAACAAGCGGTTTCTACTTCTTCTCGATCGCTCTCTCCAAAAGAGTGGGTGATTAAAAAACAAGGCAATTTAGTTCTTAAAGGACGTGAATGCGCTGACGCTTGCGGAATTGTAATCGAGAAAGCCGGCAAAGTAGTTGATTTTGAACGAATTCTAAAGAACGGACATTCTTGGAGAGAACTTATTAACCAAGCTGTATGGGAAGAAAGATTTCAGTCTGTAAAGTAATTTTAGTTAGTAGAAAAGAATTTAATGAGTCTTAATTTTGATAAATTTGAAGAAGAGTTTAAGAAACTCAATTTTGAAGATTTCGCTGTGCCGGATAAGCCTTTCGGGCTTAGAACAGCGTTTGAAAATCGTTGTATAGAGATTACCACTTCATTACAAAAACGTTTAGCTAAATCACAGAAAGCACTCCTGGAGCAGGAATTGCAAGTTTTACAAGCGGCTCTCAAAGAGATTTCTTGACTCCTCAAATCTGACACCCCTTGAATTTTTAGTTTCTCTCTGATATACTTCTAATAAATTTAATACTCTCTAGCGATGTGCTAAGAGATAAGCTTAATTCTAGAAAAAATAGCTATTTTTAACAAAGGAGAATTATAATGGCTGAGATTAATAATACGATTAGAGTAGCCTTAGCAGAAATGCGCGACGAGCTAAATGCTGTAAAAGGTGACACCGAACAAGAAAAAAAAGAGATTGATGCTTTTAAGCCGGAAGATATTGAAGTTTCCAGCATTGATGAAAAAGAAATTCCGGAGCATGCTAAAGAAATTAAGACTCCTGCAGATGCTAAACAAGCATTAGATGAAGCAAAAGAAGATCTTCAATTAGTAATTGACAATTTAGACGGCTTATGCGGGCAAGTTGAAGAAGAAGAAAAAGTTGCTTCTATTAAGCGTGCAAGTCAAACTTATGCTAATAATCTAGTTTCGCTCGAGAAAAAAGCTGATCAAGCTATTAGAGAAGCAAAAAACGCTGTTACACATTGGTCTTTCTTAAAAAAAGCGCATAAGCCCGAAAATTCAATTAAAGATTCGAGTTTGAAGCAGGCGGCTGAAACAATCCGCGAGGTTAGTAAATTCCAAGCTATTCTTAATAGTGCTCTTCCTAAGCAAGCGACTGCCGTTCCTCAAACCGGTGCTAAGTTTACGGGTGATAAATGGCCAGCTTCAGGAAATCCGGTAGATGCAGAGCAAAGCGCTTGGCACAAAGGCGAAAAAGAGTTTGGTAAAGACAAATCGTTTGAAGATATGAGACCTAATCCGGCAGTAGATCATCGATTAGATGATATTGATTTTAAAGCAGATAATAAAAATTTTGTTTCTGCTACGTTAACTACAGCGGGAAAAAATGCAACTTGGGAAGTAATTGATACGAAATCGGGTAAGCGCCTTGTTGCGAGTTTTAATAACGTTCCGGCAGCTATTGGTCCAAAAGATCAGAGAGGTTTTAGTATTTTTACTTCAAAAAATTATGGAATGGCTGTAATAGATAACGTACAAAAAAGAGGTATTCATAGTACAGCTTCGGAACTAAACGCTGATATTACAGCAATTTCTCCTGCGCTTCTTAAAACAGCAGCTTCTGATAAGGGAGCTTTAAAAAGTTATTATGCTGATGCATACGGCGATGCAAATTTTGCAGCCGGTATGGTAAAAAATTATCAGCCGTCTTCCGCTAATATTAATTACGAGCCTGAGAAATCAAGCGTTCCTTCAGAGAAAGTAACAGCTGCTAGAAGACCCGCACCTGCAAGTACAGATCCTGTAGCTATTCAAGCAAAAGCTCGACAAGTAGTTAAGCTTGCTCGTCAGTACGCAGCGACAGGCGCGATTCCTTTTACAAAAAATGCTATTGCTGATAAAGCAGCGCAGTTAATGTCATTATCTGCTGCTGAATTTGCAAGTAAAGTAGCTACGCTGAAAGAGTTTCCGATTATTAATGAAGCTGCACTAAAACAAGCTCATCTTCCAGAATCAGAAAGTGGTGTTGTAGGGAATAGTGCAACAGGCGTTAGCAAACCTTTTGGACAGGTAGCAACAGAAAATTTAAATTCAGGTGTAAAGAGTGATGCTAAGATTGCAAAAGCGGCTTCGCAAAACGTTCCACAATTTCGTGCAGCGACTCCGAAATTAGATTTAACTTCATCTTTTACAACTACGGTAAATAAACTGCAGGCGAAAGGTGTTGATTTGAATAAAGTACGCACACCGATTTATAAAACATTTTAATTTTATTATCGGATTTCAAGCAAAAGAATGATCGTTTTTTAAAATATTATTTTATTTTTAATAAAAAGGTTCTATTATGTCAAAAGTATATCTCGATATCGAAAACGCGAAACTAACTTATCCTGTATCTGCAGCAGTTGTTGCTACCGGATGGATGCCGGGTCAAGCGTTTACTCTTAATTCAACAGCCACTTCTGTTGCAATCGCTGTTACCGATGAAGCATTATTTGTTGGTATGGATGATGATACCGAAGTAAGTACTCCTCCTACGGGATCATTAGTAACTTGCGTTTATGGAGCCGGTACGACACTTCGTATCGACCATAGCCAAGAAGTCGCAGCTTCGAGTGCAGCTCGCGCTTACGTTAGCGGCGTTGAAAGTGCAGCTATTGCAGCTGATCTTTATATTAATAATGAAGGAAAATGGACTAATTCCGCCACAGGTTCAGTTAAAGGCAAGATGTTTGTAAAACCGACAGCAGCTAATAATTATACTCTCGGCGTTATTCTTCGGTTCTAAGTTCAGGCTTCTAAATGCCGCTGAAAATCTCGGCGGCATTTGTAAAAAAAGTTTTGTCTCTGCAGAGAGATTAAAAAAAGCGTGCATGGAAGAGCGCTTAGAAATACTTCCATTTATTTTTTAATAATTATTCAGGAGAATGAAATGATTAAGTTACCCGGTTCTGAAAAGCCTCGAAACGGTTTTTCTCTAGCTAAGACAGCTTCTGCTGGGATTAACGATCCTTATCAAACGTATCAAAAATCTGTATTGGATAGAGATACAATTTGGGAAAGTTTAACCACTGAAGGCGGTCGTCAAGCAGTTGCAGCTCAAATGGCGGTGCCTATTCGCCAAGAGCTTGATTATGTAGGCGTAGCTCGTAAATTTTTCGAAATCGACGTGCTTGCGCAAGGCCAGATTGCTCGTTATGATTATGATGTAAGCGTTCCCGCTTTTGTCGTATCAAAACGCGGCAAAGTTACTAAATGGACTGTAGAAGGTGATTATGTAGAACCGACCACATGGGAGATTTTCTCTCCGGCGGCTATTAGATTATCTCAAATTCAGCAACGTAGGTTTAATATTCTTGACAGAACTCAAGAAAAAATTCGAATTGCAACACAAGTGCAGGAAGATGATCAGTTTTTGCAGCTGTTAGCAGCAACAACAGCAGCAAACACGGCTAATAATCCTGTTTCTACCTCGGTTACCGGATGTTCAAAAGAGTTCTTAAATGATATTAGCGCAACGATTATGGATCATGATCTTCCTTGCTATTCATTTTTGATGAGATTTAAATCCTTCAAAGATATCCGTACTTGGGGAACATCTGAACTTGATCCAGTTACGATGCGTGAAATCTTAGAGACCGGGCTGTACGGCTCTATTTGGGGAATCGATATTATTGTTTCCCGTAGAGTTACTGCCGGTACAGTTTACGCAAGTGCTGAACCGAGATTTTTCGGTGTTATGCCTGTCAGAACGGAGCTTATTCTTATGCCCGATGATGAAGCTAAACAAGCTACCATCGGCTACGTAGGATATGAAGAGTTAGGAATGGCTCTTTTAGTTCCGAATGGCGCAGCTGTAGGAACTCATAACTAAGAGATTTCAGATCCTTAGTGCAGGTTGGTGAGAAGGCGAGCAGAGACGCTCGCCTTTTTTATTGAAAAACATTACAGATTTTTCTATTATTCAATAAATAAAGAATCAGCAACAAGTTATGCCTACGTACAGCACAGCACAGCAATATCACATAAATTTACTAAGAAGCGAGCTCAGCATGCGAGCAACCAAAGCTTCTGGATCCTCTTTTATTTTATCTGCCAAATTAGGAGACGACGAACTCTGGGAAGATCTTCGTTTAGGATTAAATATGTTTAATTCTACTCCGCCTATCGTAACAACTTTTTCTTTCGCTGATTTGTATTCTGCCTCAGCTTCCGCAGCACTTAGCGGGGAGGATCCTAATGCTCCAGCGCTAGAAGACACAGTATCTATTTATACTACAGCCGTAATGATGTGCGCTCAATTTTTTTCAGGCATTAGATTACAATGGTTTGAAGCAGGTAAGCATTTTAGATATAACGATAATGGTATTTCTATTGAGCGCGTTAAGCAGGCAGATTATCAAAATATTATATCTAGCCAAATTCTTCAATTTATAACTGCCGTATTGCCGCTGATAAGAAAGACAATGGCGTTTGAGCAATTTAGTGCTAAAGGTCAATTTTCAGGAACAATAGCTTTTCCTCGATCTCTTACAAGGGGATTGCGCGGAACGCGTCTAGGAGCGGGAAGTTAATGAGAAAAACCTTAAATATTTTAGTTCTAGAAGATGATAAACCTTCTAGAGTAGTATATCAAAAGTACTTACAGTCGACTTTTTCATCGTGTATAATTGCGGCGAGTATAGAAGAAGCTTTAGCGGTATTGTCTTTTCAGCGCCCGGATATTTATTTAGTGGATTTAAGTATAGGAGATTCACGACCGTCAGTATCGCAAAGCTATAAAGGCCTTGAATTTATTCAAACTGTAAGATCGTTTGACGAAGACGCGATTATTGTAATAGTAACTGCACACGCGGCATTTGTATTTGAATATCCGGATTTTTGTTCGGCGTATAATGTAAGTAAAGTGTTAACGAAGCCGGTAGATAAAGAAATTTTATTAAAAAATTTACAAGAATTATCAGTTGAGTATTTATCAAGAAAGCTAGCGCATCTTTCAATGATAGCAACGAGCGCGGAAGAAGATACGTTAGATTTTATTAAAAAACAAGAAAGTGTATAAAGTAAATATGTTAACTGCAACGTCCCCTTCGGCAATAAGAAAGAGCGCACAGTATGCAGACGAGTTGAAAGAAAAAATTGCATCTTTGCGGACAATGCGAGAAGATATTCGAGGTATCCGCCAATTATTTTCTTCTGCAAATGAAGAATTTCAATTATTATCGAATATTTTTAATAACATTCCAGCAATGCTCTTTCTTAAAGACACTCAAAATCGCTTATTAAAAGTAAATGATTATTTTTGTCAAGTTACCGGTTTGCGCCGAGAAGATGTAGAAAAAAAAGCATTATCAGAGATTGCTACAGATCAGTTAGGGCTAGTCGAACATTACGCATTAAACGATTATGATGTAATTTACAAAAAGCAGCCGAAAAAAGGCATTATTGAAAAATTGTTTAGTAATCCCTCTATCACATTACGTACTGATAAATTTCCCGTTATCGTTGATGGAAAAGTCATCGGAATTTTTGGTATTAGTGTAGATATTTCCGATCAATTAAATTCTTGAGTGTAATGGAAGAAAAATATGTAGACCGGCTATTTGATTTGCTGGAAAAAAAAATTGTAAGCATGACTGAAATTATTGAAGATTTCAGCGAACGGGTTGTGCAAATAGAAAAAAATATGATTATCGTAACTAAAGACGTAGAAGTTTTAGTTAACGAACAGAAAAATCATTTGAGCGGCTGTCCCGTTAATAAAAAAGAATTTGATGCTGCTCTTAATGAAGCGTTAGAAATTAAAGGTATTAAATTACCTTTTTTGCCTGCCGTAACTGAAAGCGTCGTAGAAAAAATTGTAAATGCGGCAGTAGAGTTAAAATTTGCGAAGCAGCCAGCAGAAAGACTTAAACAAAACTTAAGTAAGACGCAGCTGCTATCAGCTATTCTTCTTATCTTTACTGCTGTAGGCTCATTAATAGTTTCAATTATATCATTGCTATTAAAGTAAAAAATGTAAGACATTCACAAAACGGAGTTCGTATGAAAAAATTTATCGTGTTCGCTGTCGTAATAATGTTCGGTATAATTCCTGTAATAGCTCAAGTAGGCACAACAAATACTTTAAAACCGCTCGATATTCCGGCGGGATTTAATTGGTTATATATCGTATTTTTTGCACTTGGCATGCTGCTGCATTATAGTATAAAAGTTTTTCACACGCTCGGAAAAACGAAATTTTTGAATTCGTTATATAGAAATTTTTCAAATTGGTTTATAAATAAATATCACTATACTGCACTTTCGGGTGCGGCTGCTGCTATCATAGGAATTGCTACTGCGTACGAAATGAATATTAATTTTTCAATAATAAATTTGCTTGGAGCTGTAATATCTATAATGGCTGGTTATATAGGAGATTCGATGTTTAACGCAGGGGAAATTAAATAATGAGTTTTTCAAAAGAGCAGGTATTTGCTGTATGCGATAAGCTTGCTTCAAATTATAATTTCGAAGCGTCTTTGATTAAAGCTCTTTGCCTTCAAGAGGGTGGAAAAAAGAAAGATCCGCTAAGTAAGGAAAAATGGGCATTTGCGCCCGATAGAGCAAGATTAGAGCAAGGTTATTATATTTCTTATGTTGAAAATAAGCAGGCCTTAGCTACAACTACAGAAATTTTATTAGCAGCAAGCTACGGCGTTACTCAGATGTTAGGAGATTCTCTTCGACAATTAGAATTTTTTGAGTGGTGGTTTAGCGAACAGCTTCCCGAGATTAAAACTCTTCTTGGAAATCCCTATAGCGAAGTCGCTGTTCCGAAAGCTATTAATTGGTACTGTGAACACCTTCAAGCACAAGTAGAGTGGGGATGTAAATGGCTAGCGCGAAAAAGAGATCGAGCTCACGGAGATATTGTAAAGATGCTTGGATATTGGAACGGGGACACTTCCGGAGCGTACGCTAATGAAGTATTAGCAAAACAGAAGAGCTTAGTATGAAATACGTAAAGTATGTAGCAGCCGGTATACTAATAGGATTTATCTTATTGCTGTACGTCGACGGCTGTAAGAAAGATAAGATAATAAGTGAAAAAGACGTTCGTATTGCTCAGTTAGATTCAATTCTTACTGTTTTTAAAGAGCATGGTGATACAACGTACGTTTATAGTAAAGGAAAAGATTCAATTATTACTAAGCATATTCCTGTACATGATTCTATAGCGATAAAAACAGGCATATTCTTGGATACGACTATTATAAAAGGTCAGCATTCAGTTCATGTTATTATTGATTCTTTACTAACGCAAATTTTGCTAAATTGTAAAGATAGCGTAAAAGAAAGCTATAGAGTAGACACATTAAAAATTGAAATTCCGAAACTTATTCCAGTTACGCTGCCTCCTCTATCAGCAGAAGTAGAATGGTATAATACTATGCCTGCAGGAGTAGTTTATGGAGTTTCTGCGGTTCTCGTAATACTTAAACTTAAAATTTTAGGTATTTAGTAATGAATCCAATTTACGATGAATACGATTACGAGCTCGGAATAGAGCCAGAGATTATCGATTATGTAAAAGAATCTCATGTAATAGAAAGTCGCATTTCATCGACGCCTTGTTATCTTGTTTTTCATAGAGCTACCGGCTCTGCAATTGGCAGCAGCTCCTCTCCTTTAGCTATGCCTTCGTTTTATGAAACGTTTCCGTTTAATAAATCTATAATTTGGAATGGCGGAGTAAATTATCCAGATATTTTAGATTACTTATCTACACTAACGGTTATTAAAGACTCAACCACTATTATGACAAAGGTAGTGGAGGTGGAAGATATTGTAGTAGCTACAGAATATAGTGTAATACAACGCAAGGATCTTATTCCTCCTCGCGTAGAACTTGCTTTTCATCCTACTGTTACATCTTCTTCACTTTCTTATTATTTTGAAACTTTAGAGATAGGAACAAGCGCTGAGAGGTTTAAGAGAGGCGCGACGGCAGCGCAAAGTCTGCACGGGTGGACTCAATATTTATCGCCTTATAGCGATAGCATGATCGGCTATAATCAAATTCTTATTAGAATGCCTCTTACAACTCGAGATCTTATTATTAATGAAGAGGGGCGAGTAATGATGGAAGAAAATCAGAGCTGGATGATTTGGGAGCCTTACGTAGCAGATGGAGATATGATAATCGTGCCGTCCGGAAGCACGGCGAGCGGCAGAGAAGAGAGGTATGAAATAATCAATAAGCAAGACTCTTTGATGCAAGGTCAGCTAGTTTCTCAGAGATTTAAACTAGAATTTTTAGAATTTAGCGATGTAAGATATAATATTGCAATTTCCACGGTTTATCCTTAATGTACATACGTAATGAAAAATATGTAATCGAAGAAGTTATTAAATTTATAAGAAGAATATTCCGGTATCAATCGCAGTGGACGAATTCCGGATATGAAGCTATTACTGTAGCTACAGGATCACTTACGGTATTCGAACAATTTAGTGAAGCTCCGGAACATTATCCAGTAGTTATCGTAGCCGGCGGCGGAAGCCGCTCTGTAAATACAGCATTTAATAACATCATAGCTGAAGAGTCTTTAGAAATTACACCTTTTGGAAATAACTCTTTATCTTATGTACCATTACAGGACGGGATTCCAGTTGCTTTCGGTATGCCGCCGGTTACTAATATTTCTGGAATTGATTTTTTTGCATTTTCTGAAAGCTGCTATACCTCTAATTCTATTACAGCTAAAATTTATGATAATTATCTAGCCTCTCCGGTGTTACTTGCTTCCGGTACGCTGCAACAGACAGCTACTGCGTATCTTCCTTATAGAATTAATTTATCAACTAGTGTAAGCGGAACGGGACTTTATGTAACTTTAGAAGGAAGTAATTCAAACATCGGAATAGACACGACGAGTAGTTATCCGTATATTATATCAGGAACTACTTATACAGGAAGCTTAACGGGAACGTTATCTAGTAGAGTGGGCGTAACGCTAGGAGGCAATTTTCAAATTACAATTCAATTAAGAATTCAAGCAAAAAACGATACTGCTTTGCCTAGAACTATCGCAGATCTTATTGAGTATTATTTTCAATTATTTAAGTCCGCGACATTTACAAGAAGTAGCGGTGCAGTTAACAATACGCAATTAGAATCCTCTTTGAATGTAAGAGAGTGGATGCACAAAGAGCTGTATTTAGAAAGTTTTCAATCGGGCGCAGTAGAAGTACGCAGAAGAGGAGAAAACGATATCATATTTACGGTGCCCGTTACTTGCGTTTTTACGACTTCCTGGAATGAAAATTATGAAAGAGACGCTCTCGAGAGTATTAGAGTTGAAACGACGTCGATTGATCCTTTACTCTATTGAAATTCACTTCCGTAAGTTCTATTATTTGATTAACAGTTTTAATAAAGCGATTTCTGAGTGATTATAAAAAAATAGGAGTTTGCAAATGTCTTCAGCGAACTATGCGCCCCCGAGCGTAAATGTAAATGTTATTTCAAATCCCCGAATTATATCCGGGGCAACAGCATCTCGATATCCTGCGATTGTTGGTATCGGACCCTCTTCAATTACTGTTATAGCCGAGCCAGTTATCTATCAAGGAGACGGGATTGTACATTCTCTAAAAGTTGCTCCGCTGCCGGGTGCAGGTGTTACAGCATTTTCTAGATGGGGAGTTACCGCATTAGCAAATCCGGTTGCTGATGTAGTTGGACAAAATTTATATTCTACGCCGACCACGACTACTACAAGCGGTACATTTACTTATGCTACCGGCAGCGCTTCAAAACCGACCCCCGGAAGTCCTGTTTATGTAAGTTATACATACACTCCTGATCCCGCTGTGCAACTCGCTCCGGAATTATTTTTTGATGCAGACTTAGTACGAAATAAATACGGAGCTGAAAATAACAGTACCGGATCTTTAACAACTGCCGCAAATATTGCTTTTGAAAATGGCGCTCCCGGAGTTATCGTTTGTCAGGTCTCCGGCTCGACAGCCGTTGCCGCAAATTACGGAGCAGCGCTCGAAGTATTGCTTAAGCGAAATGATATCGAGGATATTATTCCTGTTTTTCCTAGCGGGACACTTTCCAATGTGCGTTCATCTACTCTTCCTTATCTTATCAGTCATTGTTTGACTGCCGCAAATTTCGGAAAAGAAAGAGGTTTTATTTACGGAGCATCTTCTCCATATTTATGCAGCGGGTCTGTCGATACAGTTGCTTTCTTAGCGAGCGCCGCGTCAGCAATAACGTTTGAAAACGCTTCTTTCGTAGTACCTTCAGTTATTCAACGTACAGATCAGAATAGTAATACATTTTATGTAGATGGAGATATGGGCGGAGCAGCACTTGCCGGTTATCGTGCGTCTTTAGCTAAGCGCAGCACTCCAATGACAGGAGCAGTACTAGTAGGTCTTACAATTCAAGATGGTAAGTGGAATGAAGCAGAAATGAATCAATTAGCTGCTGCTAATTGCGTCGTGCTAGAAAGTAAAATGGGTATTGTAACCGTAAGAGATGCAATCACTACTGATCCTACTTCTGCAGATACGCAAGAAATGTCAATAATTGCAAGTAAGCGATTGGTAAAAAGAACATTAAGAGAAGGATTAACCAGACAGTTTCTAGGCAGAGGTAGGGTTATTACTCCATCTACGCCCTCGGAAGTGTCAAATGCGACAATAGGATTGTTAAAAGGTCTTGTACAAGATGAGGAGATATTCGGATACGGAGCAAAGAACGATCCGTCCACCGGAGAGACGGCCGTAAGCGCTGTACAGAATACTCTTAATCCCCGACAGATAGACGTTACTTGTTCTATTAAGTATCTATATCCTTTGAAATATTTGAACGTCAGCGTCAGTTTATACATTTAATTAGATTTTTAAGGAGAATAGAAAGAAAATGACTCGTATTCCAGATACTAAAACTGTAGTTTCTTATGCGTATACGGTAAAGATTGGTGCAACTATCGTAGGAACCCTTCAAGGATTTAGCGTAAATGAGAGTAGACTTCTTGACAGGGTAAGAGAAATTAATGCCGGTAGTGTAGTCGGAGGTAATACTGAAGATGTGTTCGAAATACTTCCAGGCAGAGGCGAAATAACTCTTACTATCGATAAATTTGAATTGTTCGATCTTACTAAGAATATCGGAACAATGATCGGGCAATCCGCTTCGCAGCCTCAGCTTACTGATTTAACTAACTCTTTTCAGATTGATGAAGTTCTTAGCAAATCAAATGCTCCAGCTTTTCGTACTATTTCTTATATGGGATGCTGGGTTCAGGGAAAAACAAAAGCTGTAAGAGAAGGAACTATCACAGTAGCAGAAAATGTTACGGTTTGGCCAACGCATATTATTATTACGAATGGTTAGCTAAAAAAAAGAATGGCGATTGTTGGAATTCCTACAGCATTTACTCCCCCGTTGCTTCAATCTCTTGAAGAGCTCGGGTCTTTATCAGAAACTTCAGGATTAGTTGAAATAAAGCCATTTCGAGACTGGGAAGATAAAAAATGGAAGCAGCGCATTTTTAAGTTGCGGCTTGTTAATGGCGGAGAGATGTTAGATATATATACGTACGCCGCAGATTTTCCGGAAACTGCAAGAGAAGCTGTTATAAGAAGAGAAATATTAATTCGTTCTTTATGGAGCATCGATGGAAGAGATTTAATTACTCCCGAAGAGCTTGCGAAATATAACGAAGCTCATAAATCTACGCTTTCAGCTATCGAATTTTTAAGAATGTGGTTTTATAATTTAGAAATTCCAGTAATTGAGAGGTTAGAAAGCATTTATTCTTCTTTACAGCTAAAGCAGCTACGAAGACTTCAAGGAGTAGAAGCTTGCGCAGCGTGTGGATTAACTTTTAAAACGTTGCCAGAAGGTTCTGAAAGAATTAATTACAGTGGCGGAGAGATTGTTTGCAGCGCTTGTATTAGCGGGATTGATAGAAAAGATTTCGATTTTGTAGATGCTGTTAAGCCCGCATTTATTCCGGAGCCTAAGGAAACGTTGCCTGTAGTTGAAGAAGAGATAAATTCTTTTCCAGAAAATTATAGGTGTATTAATTGCGGAGACGAATTTAGTACAACCGAAGAGATGGTTAGTCATCAGATTAACTGTACTAAAAAATAATTTTATTTTGAAGATGAAAATACATGCGCTCTTTACGGACCTTTACAGAACCGGAAAAACAAAAAATAAAGTTTACTTACTATGACCTAACGAATTGCTTGTTTTATAATCAGCCTCCGGTTCATACGTTTCACCCTTTCAAATATTTATCTCCACAATCTTTAAGAAGTTTATCGCTAACTGCAAAAGTTTTTTTATCAGATCCTCCGCTTATACCGAAATTGCTGCTAGAAAAACATCTATTTGCGATAAACGGAAATGAAATTAAAGATACTGAAAGTTGGAAAAAAATTACGCCGTGGATGCTATCAGCTATTTTGATAGAAATAAAACGGGGGGTAAAAGCATGGAAAAATTACATTGTTGCTGAAATGGATGATTATTGCAAAACTTTTGATTCGCTAATTCAATGGAGTTACGTGAAGCAAGGCGGCGTGAATCAACTTTTTCCTGCCCCTTCGCCGGAGCAGAAGTATTGGTTAACAGCTAATGATTATCTTGACAAGCAGGATATTTATACTTATGTAGATGCAGTGAAAGAAAGTATTCTACCATGGCTGGATTTACAATTATGGAAAAATGTTAAGAAGAAAAAAGAAAACACTCGTACGAATATAGATTACGAGAGGCAAAGAAAAGAATTTATAGAGCGTTCAATAGTGGACGAAGAATCATTAGATATAATTAAGTAATATGCCAGAAACAGATTCAATTACAGGACAAGAAACGATTCAACCGCAAGCGGCTACTGTATCTCCGGGAGTAGGCGCTGAAAATATGGCGTTTCTTTATAGTTTTCTTCAGAATATGTCTCAGACATTATCTAGTGTTATGTCTAATCCTATTATGTCTGGTGAGGCGTTTAGAAGAATTGGCGGATTATATAATCAACATTTGATTGCGAATAGCGATAAGCTGATCGAAAAAATTAAAGTTACTAATCAATTATCCGAAAATCAGATTAGAATATTTCGTCAGCAATTTTCTCAGAATCTTCAACTTGCGGGGTCTTATCAGTTTCTTGCAGGAACTGTTACCGGTTTTGGCTTAAGTATTCTTAAGGCAAACGAAGCACTTCAAGAACAGGGAGCAAGAGCGGGACAGCAAGTAGCACTTGCTAATATTCCGCGAACGCCGGGAGGAAATTTATCAAGCGATGCGTTTAAGTATAATCTTGGTCAAACAATTTTTAATAATCGTACTGAGCAGTATTTTGGTCCGGAAGTTGCGCAAACTCAACAACAAATTTTAAAAGAAGTTAATTGGATGTTAGCAGCTCAGCATAAATCCGAGGGAACGATTAATGCTTTTTCCCGAACTGCTGCTTTAAATCAGCAAGTTACTGGAATACCGTTCGCCGGATTAGTTAATCAATTAGTAAAATCCTACAATGGATCAGGATTGAACGTAGAGGGTGCTGTAACTATTGCAAATGATCTTATGAATCAGAGCATGTCTGGGCAGCAATTTTTGACGCGTCCCGGAGACGCTACTAATATGTTTATGAATCTTGCTAAGGCAGGAGAAGAATTCGCAGGTCCGGGCGCTCCCTCTCTTAAATTTGCCGGTAAAGGACTTGGATTACTTCGAGAATTGCCGGGAGGTCGAGGCTTTTCTGAAGAAAATGCGATGGCGATATTGCGTACGATGTCGTCAATTGCAGCTCCCAGCAATGATGAGCAGCGAATGCACATGAATTTATTTAGGACAAAAGGAAAATTTGGGGCGTTAGAAACTCAAAAATTAGTTGATTTAATTGCTAATGATCCTGCTGCAGCATTGCCCGTGCTTTATAATGCAGCGTATGGAGATAGATCCTCCGATCAGGCGAGTAAATATAATCAAACTGCGAATCGTCCGACAAAATTGATAGAGCAAACTTTATTAGGAGGAGATAAGAATGCTCTTAAAGCGCTTATACAATTTAGAAAACAGGCGGAAATGCTTAGTAGCGAGAGCAGAATAAGTGTTGCAGATGCGGAAAAGCAATTGGTAGAAATGTTTCAAAAAAGTGGCCTATCGATAAAGGATAATATAGAAGCGTACAATGGGCTAACTAAAGATATCACAGCGTTACAGCCTCAAGTAAAAGCTCAATCTACGCTTATGGGAGATCCGCTGCACGCTCTTTCTGGATGGATTAAAGCGACGAAAAATACAGGAATTGAAACTCTGACTGATGTGACCGGCAATCCGCGGGCAGGATCTTATTTAGGAGGCGCATTAAGCACAATTGGAACTGCCGCTCAAATCTTTTTTGCATTACGTGGTAAGGTCGGGGCGACAATGATGCTAGAAGAGTTGCAAAATGGAAACTGGTTTGGTGGATCGCAAGCCGGAGAAGGTGTAGGAAAGGGAGAAGGAAATGGCGGTATGAGTGCGGTAACGCTGATGGCGCTGCTGCAAGCTGGAAAATTTAAAACAACAAAGTTACCGTGGAAAAATTTATTTATTGGTCCAGGAACTCCTGCAATTCCCCCTACGCCAAGTCCTTACTACGGAATTCCGGATACTCCGGGTCAGCCAGCTACTTTAGGAAAATTAACGCCGTTATCTAAAGGTCTTGCTACTGCTGCTGCATTCGAGGGAGCGTATTCTTTGTATACTAAAGTAACGGATAAGACTGCTACAAATGCGGATAAGATTAATACCGGTTTAGCAACGCTTGCTAAAACTATAGGTGGAGTAGCAGCATGGGTACCAGGCGGCCAGATTGTTGCTGGAACAGCGCTTGCAACAGGTTATGCTATGGATATTGCAAATAATCTTACAAAGCCGGATACTGCGTGGCATGGAAGTAAAGGAGCTTATGAAACCTGGATTAAAAGTAAACATCTTGGAGTAACGGAAGAAGGAGATGTATATGTACCGGGGGGATTTAGCGGATGGGGTTCTAAAATGCAGTATCAAAATTCTCGAGGTATTAGAAAAGGTGAGTATCCCGAGATTGATATAGTGCAAGAGGATATTAAGAAAGTTTTTAAAGAATCAAAAGCGTCTGCTGCCGCAACTAATGATATCGCCGGAACATTAATTATCGATATTCGATCTAACGGAGAATCTATAAAAGAGCAAGCAATGAACTTAGCGATAAAGGAAACACTTTATGCTCAAGTTTCTCTAGGAACAACAGGAACTACTACGTAATGGCAAGAATACCTATTAAAATATTTGCAATTCCTTCTTCAGAGTTGATATCTACCGGTACAATTGCTTCTCCTTATCAAAAACAAGATTATTTAATAGGAGTAACAGATAAAGATATCGTAACAGATGCAGAATCCGGCAATGAAGTTATTTATTTAGTACCGGAAAATTTTCCTGATCCTATAGATACTACAAATTATCCTGCGGGAGCTACGCGGAGAGATAGATGGAATGTTACTCGACGCACTAATGCGGCAGACAATACTCGCGCTGCTATTAATTTAGGTAGTAAATTATATTTTATTCAAGATAGTACGTCTAAGAAGACTTTTTTTGATCAATATCCGACGTTTGAATTTTATGTAAATCCAGAAAATATTTCTATTACTTCTCAGAAATTATTGACGGAAATTAGAACTCGTCGCGGCTGGGAGATTCAGCATTGGGGAGAAGCGATATCTGAATTATCTGTAGCTGGCAGAAGTGGCGGCATGCATCACGCTTCTCGCAGTTTCGGAGAAGCTGTAGAAAAGTTAACAGATTCAACAGCGTGGAAGCGATTAGATCAATTAAAGCAATTCTATAAAGCTGATTATGCTTTAGCTAATAAGCCTCAGAATAGGCAATTAGCGATGACTTATTACGATAAGCTATTGATAGGATATTTTAAATCGTTTAATGGCCCCGATGCGGATGCTATGAATCCATATATTGTTAAATATTCATTTACATTTAAGGTAACTGATGAGCGACAATTTCCAGCATCGATTACTAATGTAGCTACTGTATAATTAAAAAGGCAAGTTATGCAAAAAATTAGTAAAATTTTTAAAGTTGCGGAAGACCGAGTAGGTCAGATGCTTACTCCTTCTATGATATTAGAAAAGAAAATTGTACCCGGATCTGTAATTACGCCTACTGAAGATCTAGAAGTTCCGGGGTATCCTGATAGAATGCTTTTCAGGTCCGGCGTTGGATATAAAATTAAGCAATTTTATGTTAATAGAGCGGGACAAGGAAGCATTCTCGTAGAATCGGAAGTAGGGGATTGGGGAATACATTTCGCAGCTGAAGGTGGCGCAGAGTTTTTTAGATTGCCTTCTCCAGGAGAGCAATTATCTCAACCTTCTCCGTCGCCGCTAGTAAAAGCGCCGGCTAAGGAAACAGAAACGCCTTCTCCGATAGCTAAAGAAATAGAGCAGGCTCTCGGTTATTCACTTTCTGGAATAAAATTAAGGCTGTATAATAGAATATTTGTAGCTATTCGCGCAAGCGAGCATGAAGGTTCAATAGGCGGCATTGCGGCGGTGCGTCGGAAATTTCTCGGCAACGGTTTAAATGAAAATCAGATGACGGCAGAAAGCCGGCAATTTGAAGCAGCTTTAACTGAAATGTCACAGGAAGGGCTAATACAAAAAAGTGCGGTGAATGTAGCTATTACGCAACTCGGTGATAAATTAATTACAATAATGAATAATTTTTTAATTTCGCAGAAGAAATAATGGATCCAGTTGCTCATTTTTATCCAGATGCTATCGTAATATTTGCAATAGGATTTGAACGCAAGTGTGTACGCGGCGGATCCCCAAGCGCTTATACAGAAGCTGATATAATAGGAATTGCTCAGAATTTCGGATGGGAAGAGCAAAAAGAAATATCGTCTATCGCTATTACAAAAACTATAAAAGGAAGTCCAGGAACTTTTTCTTTAACATTAATTGATACGAATAATAAATTTATAGAACCAGATAATCCCGACGTTGATATTAAAAACGCAGCGGCAAGAAGCGGAGCAAAATTAAAAAGTGTTCAAATAGCGATGAGCGAAAAGACAAATAGTAAAGGCCAGAAGCTTGCACAATCTGCTAAAATTAGTACTGCAACAGTCGTGACAGCAGAAAGTAGTGTGTCTTATCCCTACACAACTTTTAATACCTGGAAAGAAGATTATGATTATGGTATTATAGTGGACGGAATAACCTATCCTCTAGCATACCATATTAATAATGCAGCTTCTCCTGCTCAAGTAGATCAGCGATGGGTATTTTTAGCGCATGGTAAGAAAGTTGGATATTTAATTAAAGTTATTTCTTCCGCAGCGGATGAAGTAGCGTTTCAAGCGGCGTTTCAAAATACGGATTCTATAAAATGGTCACTAGCTTATGAGTTTTCGCCGGCAACTACGGTAAAATCTCCGCCTCAAATTTCAGTTGAAGTATTTAGAAGAAAGAGGAAGAATTTTTTAAATCTTGCGAAAGATGTGTATGAGCAGGGAATCGGCGAAGAAGAATTTCAAAAAGGTCGCTGTAAGATACATCCGATGGATAGAGTTATTATTTTTTTACCAGAGAGATTCGGTGATCCCGATAATCCGCGATTAGTTCAAGCTTTCACCGGAGTTGTAAATACTGTTCAGCAAGGTTATAGCGGGAATAGTAATACTATTTCGGTAACGGGAGAAGATGTTACTAAATATTTACGCACGTCTTACATAGTTACGAACGCTGCATTACAGTTATTCGCAGATATGCCTGATCAGACAAGCGATGACGGAATATCGATATGGAATAATATATTTAAAGGGCTCACCGCTCCTGATATTGTTAAAATTTTATTACTCGGTTCTACAGAAGCAGCCGTACAAGAATATGGCAATAGGAAAAATATTTCTCCGGTTTATGAATATAAAGTTTTTTCTTCTAATGAAAGTAAAGGAAAGAAATATGATCTTAAGAAGAAGCAATGGGTAGAAGCGGATACTCGACATATAGAGAAAGGTGTTCCCGTAGATATAGCCGGTAATGTTGTATATGCTAATTTTAAAGATATAGTCGGAGATTTATTTCAAGCTTCAACCGTACACGTGATTGATCCGTTCGTTAATGCTAATGCGAAAGATCTTAAAGGGTTTAGAGCCCCTACGGAGGTACTAAATTTATCGTGGAGTTTTTACCAAGCTGATTTTAAAACAAGAGCTGAGATTATTCGGCAGCTTGCAGACGATACCGGATTTGATTTTTTTGCTGATGGTAAAGGAGATATTTGGTTTCGCCCGAAAAGATTTGATTTTGCGAATATTACGTGCAGCGTCAATCCTGAAATGCATATAGCTCGCACAGAGTCTATTATAAGTTACGCATTTGTAGAGGATGATAGTCAAATATTTACATCTGTATATGCGTATACAGATCCGCCGTTTGCACTTTCTAAATTAGAATCTACGGGACTTTACAGAGGAGCATGGAGAGATGATCAAGCGGTACTTCAATTCGGACAACGTCTGCATACTATTTATAATCCTCTTATTCGGCCGGGGTATGCTACTGCTCCCGATTATACGAATAAAATAAAATCTAATAGCGCGTTAAATTTTTTCGCAAAGTCAATATTGCAACGGCTATTAGCTAATCAATTACAGGGACAAGTTGAGGTAACCGGCAGACCAGAATTAGAGCCCGGTAATTTACTTTATATTCCAATAAGAAATATGGTTTATTACGTAGAAACTGTAGATATCGCACTTACTTTCGGAGAAAGATATTCAACTACGTATCATCTCGCCTATGGCAGAAAACCTTGGGGATTTTTACCAGAATTATTATCTTTTTCAGCAGCGGACGACATTTATATTTCAGGTACAAATAGCTTGCCAGGTACTGCTAAAATTATAAATATATTTAAGGATAAAAAAGCTATCGACGAAACGGACAAGATTAACTATAATATTATGAAAAATAAATTTATACATAACTAACGTATTAATAAGGCTTCTTAATGTCTGCTTACATTATATCAAATTTTGTAAAAACTAAAGATTTTCGGTATACCGAAGACTTAAAATACGTAATCTTACACCATACAGCGACTTCGGGAAGCAATAGCGGAGAAGCTATTAATACCGCTGCAACTTTTTATGATGATCACGGATCTCCTTATGATATAATTATTAATAGCGATGGAAAAATAGATCTTACAAGTAGGTGGATGCAAGCGAGAGATTCAAAACAATATCGAAAAAACATTTTTACAAGAGAAATTCTTAATTATCCGAGACATTTTATCGCCGGTATTGGCATGGACGAATTTCAACGATTATACTCAATTCATATAGCTGTTGTTAGAAACTGTAATAATCAAACAGTAACGCATTTTCAAATAATATCTTTAAATAGAGTACTTAATTTATTAAAAGAGCAGCTTGCACTTACTGATATATATTTTCATTCCGAGCTTGAAAATACTTCCTGTCCTGGCCGCTATTTTCCAGATAAGAATATATTAATTTATAATCCTGCGCGCTCCGGCCTGTCCACTGCGCAGACCGAAGCTCAACCTATCGTTCCGGTAGTTATATCTACTGGTTGGGGCTTTAATTATGCTAATACGTATGGAAATAATCTTTAAGAAAGGATTTAGTAAATGCCTTTGATTTCGCCACCGTCTGGTTATACAACAAATTATCATATCTCGAAATGGAATACCGGGGATACTCCCGGCGCTGCGGCGCTAAATGGGAATTGGCAATTAATCGATACTACGATGTTCAATATTGCAACGACTTATGAAGATGTTTCTTTAACTTACGCAGAAGCAGAAGTATTAGTTAATACGAGCGCTCTTCAGCCGGGAAAAAATTATTATCTGACCGATATTAATGTGCAGTTAAAAGCATCCTCAACGTCTACGTTTTTTCCCGCCGGGCGTTATATGTACTCTTTAGGAAAAAAAGCATGGGGAGGAATTAAAATTATAAGTGGCGCTGCCGGGTCGATAAATACGATTACCGTTAATGGCACAAATATTCTTCCTTCGCCTGTAGCGTATTCCACACAGACAACTGGATGGTCTTATAATACAGATTTTTATTACGGCGGTACGCATACCTTTTCATGGGATACTAGCTTAAATCATACTGCAAGTTTGGTTGCTGCAGCTATTACAGCAGGCAGCGCCGTTTACAAGGCGTATTCAATCAATAGTTATATTATTATAGAAGCTTTAGCTGATGGAACGTCAGCAAATGGGGCGGCAATAAGCGGCACGTCTACTACGCTGGTTCTTGGAAGCGCAATAGCAATGGCAAATGGAGCAGCTGCGCTTGAAACACCGCTTATATATGAATGTTATTATGATTTTCCGCTTAATAAAATCTATCGATTATACGATCCGGTGTATAATAATGATGTTGTACAAGATTTAACATTTCAAACTGCGCAAGGCGGAAGTTCGATTTTTAATTTTCCGTGGAACTGCTCAAATGTTTATAATAATAGAATGGAAAATATCGTAACGTGGAAATCATTTTTTAATTCGTCTTCCAAAATTTTCGGTAATTTTTGCAAAGAAGGAGGATTTGGAAATAATTTATTATCTGGTACGAGTTATATAGCTTGCAACTTTTTTCAGTACGGATATATTATAAATAACGAGATACTTTTGAATAGTTGGATAGAGGGTAATTCTCTCAGAGGAAGTTATACCTATCAAGGAAGAGTTGCAGCTCAAATAAGTGATAATTATCTCTATAATGGTTCTTACTTAACCGGAAATACTCTTATCGGTTCTGTAATGAATTCGAATAGCGTAAGTAATGGTGCAGCATTTTATTCGAATTATTTAGATACAGTTGCAGGGATAATCGCTAATACATTTTCGGCTGCTACTTGTCGTTTAATGGCTTGCCGTATTGGCAGTCGAATGCTTTTTGCAGGAAATACAGCAACTACGAACGTTATTATGAACAGTAATAATTTTAATGACGGCTGTAGTATTGCATTTAATACCTTCTCGTATGTTTATTTAGATGATTGTACCTTTCTTGCAACTGATTTTTATGCGAATGTGCTAACATATACGTTTATGCCGGGCGTTTATGCTGTTAGTTATTCTCAAAAAAATACAACATTAGCCGGATATTCTGGAAAATATCAATTTATGGAGATGAATAGAAATACGTACACATTAAATATGGGAGTAGTAGTAGGATTTAATGGTACTGCCGGACACGGCGCTACCGGAGATATTATACCTCTTTTTTCGATGCGGCCGTACGATGTAATTCAGAGTGGATTTTATAATAATGCTAGTCTTATGTCCGGGTCTGCAGACACGATGATTAAAGTCGGGCTTGCGGGATTAGACGATGACTGTATTCTTGCACCAACTCTCGTCTCTTCTCTTATGTCCGGACTTAACGCGTTGCCCGCTTCGCCTACACTTACGTATCCGACTGCTGATCCTACTAATGTGGTATTAACAATTGTTAGTGGATCTTTGACAGGCGGACGATTAACATTTAATTTGCACGGTTATGTAAAACTTCCTTAATTAATGGAGATATAATTTATGCTAACAATCAATATTCAACCGATAGATATTCCTATAAAACCGGGAGTAACCGATTCGGCAGTAAGTATTTCAATCATCAGCGTTCAAGTACAGCTGAATGAATCTGCTAATATTATTTATCAATATAATAACGCTTCGGGAATTGCTCTACTAACAGGAAATATTCTTATGCTAGGAACAGCATATTCTCAATGGGGAAATAATGATGATATTGTTGCAGAATTTTTAATAACATCACTGCAATTAATTAGAGCGTAAGCAGTAAGGAGATAATTAACGTGGAATTTTTAAATATTGTCGGCGCCGCGGATCGCGTAATAGAAATCGCAGAAACCTACGTAGGCGTTAAAGAGACGGGAAGCAATCGCGGAGATAAAATAGACGAAATTGAGAAAATGTTCGGGCTGCTCGGACAGCCGTATTGCGCAATGTTTGTGCTTTATTGTATAGCGAAAGCTTATCCGAGAGCGGATATAATAAAAACAGCTTCTTCTCAGACGTTATACGCTTGGGCAGATAAGAAAAAATTTACGTATAGCGATCCGAAATTATTATCTCCGGGGGATATAGTTATTTGGAGAAAGTTCAAGCTGTGGCAAGGCCATGTCGGTTTAGTTACGTCAGCATTAAAGACTGTCAATTTATCTGTTTCGGGACAGGTTGAAGTTGTTTCTCCTCAGTTTACAACAATTGAAGGCAATACTGCAAATTCTGATTTTGGAAATCAGCGAGAGGGTGACGGAATTTATAAACGTATTAGATACGCGAAAAAGCTAGATTTTGCAGTAGATAATTTTTACTTACGCGGATTTATCAGTCTTACTAGCTTATTACAAAATAAGCCTGCCTGATTGAGAAGAGTTAAATGTTTTCCTATTATTTTGATAACGAACCTATTTAATTAATATAGCATATCGATGACGTTAATTAAGCGCAAAAAAATTTTTCCGGGCGATGTAAAAAGCTCGACGGTGCCGAGAGATATAAGTAACTTCACTCGAATTGGGCAGATTACAGGAGTAAATATTGAGGAAGGCCTCTGTACTGTTAAGTGGTTAGATGCTCCGGGAACGCGAAACGATGTGCTAATCACGCAAAGTAGTCCCGGAGAGTGGGTTATTCCCCCGCAGGGCGCAATTGTTCTTATCGCTACGGATAGTAAAGACCAAGCGCGATTATTAAGGTATATTAATATCGGACAAGGTCAGCGAATGACTCAAACTAATACTCTTCCAAAATTTCAAGAAGGTGAGAAGTTTTGGGAGACAGGAGGATCTTACCTTTACATGCGAAGTAATGGAGATATCGTATTGTCAACGCTATCTGAAGGTTATTTTATAATTGAAAATTCGACCGGATCTTTAAAAAGTGAAACTATTAACTGGCAAGTGCTTACCGAAGCCGGTAAGCAGTATATGGGACTTATAAAACGTTATCAAATTGCTGCAGACGGTACGAATAGGTATACAACCGTTGCTCGAAGCACCGGAGAATTATTGACCGAATATGCGGTAAAAATTTATGAGACTGCTGACGGCACTCTCGGAAGTGCAGAATCTCCCGTTATTGAAATTATGATGGGAACGCTAGTAAGTGATCTTGGAATAGTTACAGATAAGAACGGAGTTCCAATAACAACAGCAACTGCAGATAAAGAAGTAGCCGTACGGATTAAAATTAATCCTCCAGGCGGAGCTGCATCAACTGTATTAGTAATAGATAAACAAGGTGAAATTTCTTTACAGAGCGCTAAATTAAATATTAACGCTGCAAGCGTTGATGCTGCAGATCCGGATATTACTAAACTGACCGAGACTAATAATACCGCTTTAGGTACGCGAGGTCAGCATGTAGCGCGAGAGCATGATGAACTTACAATTCCAGTAGCTACTACCTATAATGATCCGGTGCATAAAGGATTAGAAGCGTTAGCAGCAAGCAATATGGAATTTTTTGCAGCACTTGCTAGTGCATTTGTTTCTCCAAATGGCCCGTGCACGTTTAACGCTGCGATATTTGCAAATAATACAAAAGTTCTGAAAGGACAGATTACCGCCGGGGCTGAAAATATTTTAATAGGAGATAGATGATGGCTCTCGATAAGACAATATTAGGAGCTGCAATGTGTGCAAAAGTGCTTGCAACGCCTGCCGGTACAGGACATACGGTAGGTTCAGTATTAAGTGAAGAGCAGCTAGTGGATGTTAGACAGCAATGGCTAGATATTGCAGATGTGATTATTTCGCACATTCGAGCTTACGGAGAAGTAACTGTAACCGTTCCTGCAGGTACTGTACTTATTGCAGCTACGGGAGGAGTTCCTAATTCAACACCTATCAAAATTGGTCCTGCGAATTCGAGTATCGAGTAATGTCAATTAAACAAACAGAGGATAGTATTTTAGATGCTCTCGGCGTAACGTCTAACAGAAGCCAATGGCTTACGGTATTACGAGTTGTTACCATATTATCTAAAAGTTTTAGAAATGCGATGCTTACGCAATTATTATTACTTGAGAATCAATTGCATATAGCTAAAGCGGCGTTGCAATTACAAGTGGCGAGGGCAGATACGATATCGAATGCTATTAACGAGCTTCGACCACAGTTAGCGCAATTGTTGTCTCCGGTAGATAAATTTATGCAATCTTATCCTCTAGATCAAGCCCTGGCCGTAGAGGGCGTTCCTTACGCAGGAGATGTTAAAAAAGAGTTTACGAAATTCTTACAATCACTATTAAATAATTTATCTTTAAGTATTCCGTCGTGGCTTAAAACGGTAGTAGAACGCTCAGCATTGGCAGGATTTTCGTTCGACGGCATTAATACATACGGAGATTTAAAACGAAAATTAGATGATCTTTTGTTTCGCTCTGCAAGAGCTACGTCTTTAGCGGATCAATCTGCTATAGGTTTAGCTTATATAGAAAATGAATTATTGACAATTAGTATTTACAGACAGATAATCGAGTATTTAAAGTAGTATGGATTTACAATCAGTAGTAACATGCGATCATAGAGCAGGAGATCCTGTAGAGGTGTTTACGCTTACTACATGTCCTAAATGTTTAGGTAAAGGCTATTACGCCGATTTTGTAATAGGCACGAGTAATGTACTCTTAACTACAGATTCAATAAGTTATCTTATGCAAGCTATACGTAGATTATTATCTACGAAAAGAAGAGCAAGCGGTTACGGATTCGATTTAGCGCTTCTTTCTAAGCCTTCTGCGCAGGATGAAATAAAAAATGAGGTAATGAGATGCTTGCAGTATCTAAAAACTCTTCAAGATATGCAGATCAGGCAAGGATTTTATTACAGAACTACTGAAAAAATTGATTCCCTTACAGCTTTATCTATTATTCCAACAACAGATGTAAGAAAAGTAATTATTAGTTTAAATTGTATAACGACTTCCGGAAATCAGGTTACTTTGTCCCTTCCGGTAAAACAATAGGTGTAAGAAATGGCGAAAGCGTTAGCAACAATTATTAGTGATTTACGCCGCAGAATATCCTCTCGCAGACCGGCGTTATCCTTAGAAGAAGGCTCGTTACCGGACGATGTGCTTATACAGCCCTCCGCAGCTGAATTTAAAATTATATACGATGAGGCAGAGACGGTAAACTTAAATCAATCTATACTAACTGCAAATAGTGATGGATTAGATATTGCTGCGGAGAATATAGGCATTTTAAGAAAGTTAGAGATTGCAGCAGCGGGATACTGTACATTTTTTAAGAGAACTTCTCCGACTATAGATATTATTATTCCGCTCGGAACGGCTGTAACTACAGAAGTACAAGGCGATAATAGCGGAGTGCAATTTATTACTACGCAAGCATTAACGATGTATGCTTCGTTAGCCGCATCTTATTTAAACCCTAGTACAAATGTTTATGAATTAGTTGTTCCGATAGTTGCCGTACTTCCGGGAGTAACCGGCGTTGTAGGCGCAGATGCTATTTTAAGAATAGTATCTACTATTTCTGGTATAGACGGATGCTATAATGCAGTCGGCACAAGCGGCGGTACATCTAAAGAATCGGACACTGCTTTACAAGGAAGAATTGCCGAAAAACAGCAGGGACTTACAGTCGGAACGTACGGCGGATATATTAATGAAGTTTTAGCTTTTTCGAATGTCGAAGATGCTAAAGTTATCGGCAGAGGAGAGACGAGTCGTCTAGATGTAGGTGCTATAGATATTTATATTAAAGGTAAAATCAGCAGAGGAGCGCTCGATGTATTACCGGACAATGCTGCAATACTACCTAACGGCTGGAAGTTTTTGCATCAACCGCTAGATGCTGCTGTCGCAGTTTCTGCGTCTTCAGCCGCTTCCGGATCGTTAACGTTACCGGCGGGAAGTGTCGTAATAGATACTGGAAGTTATGCGGGCTCTATTAGAGCTGAAGATAAATTAGCAGACTTATCTACATTTCCTTTCTCTAGCTACGGAAATTTAATAATGAGCTACGCATATAATGGATTAATAGAAGATATACAAGCGTATTTTGATACATCCTCACGGGCGATAGTTAATGCGGATGTCTTAGTAAAAAGCGCGGTAGATATACCTATAGACTTAGAAGTGACTATAAAAGTACTAGCTGGATTTGATCCTTTGATTGTACAGGCTGAGGTTTATACGAATTTATCTATTTTCTTTTCTCAATTTGCAATTCAAGCTGAAGTACAGCAAGCAGATATTGCAAGAGAGATTTTAAATACTCCCGGAATAGATGATGTATATCTTCCGTTCGCTACTTTACAAAGTTCAGATGGAACAATTCTTAGAAATTCTAATAATAATTTAACTATTCCCGCATATGCGTACGCATCTGAAGGAGAGTTTTTGATTACTTACTAGGCGGAAAAAATGGCAGTTTTTTTAGATTGGAAATCAACAGCGGCGAGATCGAAAGAGCGATTTATAAATCGCCTCTTCGGCTATTTATCTCCGACGCTATATCCGATTAATATTATAGGTACGGTAGAATATGACGTGTTGTCTGCGTATGCTGAAGAATTTGCCTCTGGCTCTGCAGAAATAAATTCAGTATTTCGCGATTTGTCGTTAAGTACCGCTAGAATTTCCGCTATAGCTAATAGAAGTTATTCAAAACTTTACGATAATTTCGGAATAGTATTAGGCGTTAATAAGCTTACAGAGCAAAATTACGAGACATTTAATACCGGCTCATATCTTAATTCTTATAGAGAAGAATTACGTACGTTATTTGAAGCTGCGTATGCGAGAACGTCTCGCTACGCGGTAGAGAGAGTAGGAAACGCTTATACTGGCGTTGCGCCGCTTGTTGTAGATTATTCGTTGCAAAGAGCGCGGATGAAACTTAATTATAAAGTTGCGACGGTAGTATCTTCTAATGAAATTAATCGTAATTTTTCAGTATTAGATGACGGCACGAAATTGCATGGATTTATGTTAGCAAGTGAAGGAGATACCGTAACGATTTGTAACGGTAAGATTGGACAGACTAAGATTTTTTCACGAGAAAAAGTTCTTTCAAGTCCGGATATAATTTGTTTTCCTTCTTCAAGCTTATCGACTGCTGGAAAATCATTTATTCAAGATCAATTATTAAAGTCCTTGCGAGTAGATCAATTTTCTGATTTTTCTTACTCCGATGATTATTCTTATCAACGATGGACAGCACCAACCGGATCTTCTGCTGTAGCCTACGATACTTATTTAGAAATTACTCCATCCGGCGTAATGAGAAATAGTAGAGATCTTCCCGTTTACGGACATTTTATAACAGGAAGTTTAATGGAAATGCCTCCGTCTTTTTTAACAGGATCGAATTCTTATTATCCCGATTTCTTTATTAAGACATTAAATGATAGTCATTGTCAGACTTACTTACGATTTAGTAATTCTACTACGCTTTCTGAACTTACTTATTTTTCGGAAATGACTAATGAATTAGTAGAGCCGATGATATTTAGAACCTCTCTTAAGCCCGCATTTATAACAACAGGAAGCCTAGGAGCTCATTATTTACCTGATCAAAATCATAAAAGTGGAACGTGTAAAGATTTATTTGATATTTCCGGTAATGCTATAACATTAGTTCATGACTTGGGATCTCCTTATAATCTTGAAAGTCGTTTAGAAAATAGAGCGGGAGTTTCGTGCTCAGGAAGCATGCTTCGGTACGTCGGAAATACCTCTCCCGAATTATTTATGACAGGGGATTGGTATTGTATGTTTTGGGTGTGGGGATTAAACTCTGGAAATACCGGAAACATAGTATTTAAAGTTCAAAATACGGTTGATACTTTTTTAGGATTGAGTGATATAGGATACGCTTGCGATATAGATATTAGTAATTCTCTAATAATTATTTCTTGGGATAACGGCAGCTCGACGTATACGCAAGCTGCCAGTATTGCTGCGTGGACAGCGATAGATTATTCTCAACCGCACTTATGTACATTTATTTACGCGGGCGGAACTGTTAGTTTATATATCGACGATCAGCGGCTTACTGAAGTTCCCGCAACTACAGCTTTTCCGGTATTGACTATTGCAAGACCGTCTTTATTAATAGCGGGCGGAATTCTTGGAATTGATGAATTAATTATTGAGGGTGCCGCCCTTACTGAAGCGGATGTAGTCAACGTGTTCGAAAATACGAAACTGCGATTTACTTCGCCGTATTTTCGGCCGCACGACGCTTTAAGTTTAGCGAGACAGTACGTTCAGCCCGCGTATAAACTTTTTTCTAATAGGGCGAAGGAGATAGAAATTCATCAATTTTCAGTAAGAGGAGCTGAGCTTTCTATTATACAATCTGTAAATAATCGTTTTGTAGAAGTACCGAAAATATATGGAAATTATTATCATGCGCTTAGCGGTAGTATAATTAACGGCGGAACTAATTATGTTGTTGGAGATATTATTTCGTACGCGGACGCATCAGCAAGGCAAAATAATGAAATTTTGAGAGAGGGAGATTTTTACGCTTCTGATCAATGGAGTGTTCCGGTAGGTGTTACTATAGGAGGTGGATTAGCACAATTTGCAGCAGTTGCTCAATGGGATACGTTATCTCAACTTTTTGTAACTACTATTGGTGATACGTATACACTTACATTCACTCTCTCTGACTCTGGCGTTTTTATCGGAGGCGTAGCAGTAGATGTTAGTACGCCGTCTAACACAAACGGTAGTTTTTCAGGAAGTTACGTTTACTGGCTTGTGCCTGGAGTATGCTACCTCGATTTTATTGCAACTAGCACAACGTTTTCTTTTGTTGCGTGGGGAGGAGCACACAATAATTTATACAATATTTCTTCAGCTTCTATCACGCAAGTGCGCGCTGTAAAATTTGAAGTTTTATCTGTAGGTCCAGTTTTATATGAAATTACAACCATGACATTACACGACGCAGGAAGTTTTATTGCTCCCATTCCATTAACTGCCGTGCCGGTAACTGGAGGTACCGGCGAAGGAGCTGAAATTTTAATAACGTGGTCTACACGGGGATTTTTTTAAAAAAGGAAGTTTATTATGCAAAAATCATTTTTTTATAACGATCAATATCCTACAGCCGATGACTTTAATAATATTGAAAGTACAAAAGCTTCTCAGAGCATATTAAGAAGTCAAGCGCCTCTTGGAAATTCCGGCGGAATAGGAAAAAATTATTCTTTTTGGACCGGGTCTACATCTCGAGGTGGAATATTTGGAGATCCCTCTCAATCTTATGGAAGTGGAAACATCGATTTTCGTTGTACATCGCTTGTACCGTCTATAATAATTGTTTATTACGGTACTGCGATGGATAGAAATGGAGAAATAATTCAAATTCCTGCTGCACAAGCTTCAAAATATTGTAGTAGAGGAGCCTCTGATGCTAATTATGTTTGGACAACAGCAGCAAATGTTCAAAATTACGTAAAACTTTCACATCTTCAAGTTTCGGGTAGTATGCAATCTGATGATAATGGTGTACAGTTTCCTACTAGATATACTGATAGCTATTACATTACAATAGATGGCACGGTTCCTACAGCAGATCAATTACTGCTCGCTACGTTTTCAGCAGACAGTTCTGGAAATGTTATAGCTATACAAGACCGTAGATCTTTTGTAAGAACTATAACGCCGGCAGACGCGGTAATCGTCGATCCGAGTTATCCTCATTTAACGTTTGAGCCTACATTATCTGCTCATGTTAGAGCGACGGGATCAGGAACTCCAAGTCTTACAAATCCGCACGGTTTAGCAGTTAGCGATCTTGGTGGTTATAGCGTAGCTGAGCACGGATATAATCAACATTCAAACGGTATTTATTTATCTGTAAGAAATGCAGCTTCTTATGGCAGCTGGGCACCATCATTGATAAACGCTTCTACCTTAACTTTTGCCGCTCCTGTAAATGCAGTTATGCTTATCGCGGGTGCACCGTATACACCAGAGGGCTTATCCGTACATATCTCAGACGCTCCTGCTGCAGGAAATTATTGGATTATGTATGATCAGACTACTGCTGCTGCAGTATACGTAGCAGAAGCAACCGCATTAACTTGGCTAGCAGATGATTCTCGACCGGATAACTATATAGCACTCGCTATGGTAAATGTTTACGATGCTGGAGGAGGAACGTTATTATTTAATCTTTCTGCGCCGTATCCTGTAGATAAAAGACAATTCTTTAACATAACGCAGACTGAAATTAGAGCAGATGTCACAGAAACGGCGGCAAGTACTGCAATAACTGTAGCGGATAATCTTCAAGTTAATCTTAATAGAATTCGCTATTATCTTGGAATGGCATTAAACGGTACAACAGTATGGAACGGCGCGAATCCTTTAACTAGCGGATATGTGTCTGACGGCTCTGCTTACCATACGCATACGCATACAGCGTTTACTCAATTTACTATCGGTAAGTATAACACGAGTACGCCAGGGGATAGAGGGATCTCGATTATGAAATCAGCTACTAAGATAGCTGGAATCTATTATAATTATAATCCTGCAGATTTGACAGTTAAGACTTGGAAAATTATAAGCGATTACGATTCAAGCGGGCCATCAATGGAATATGCTACGTTAGAAGTTGGAGACATAAATATCTATAGTAATACAGGATATATGAAAGCAGTTACTTATCAAAAAGCAGCAGATCTTGTAGATACATTAACAGGAGGAACGTCGACAAATGCAGATACGCTACATACTCATAATGTTATTGCATCAACCTTAACAAGCTTTGTATTAGGGGCAGGAGCGGGGGAAAGAGAAGTTAATCATGCAACTGCGTATCAAAACACTGCGTTACATGCTATTTCGGTAGCTGTTCTTGTTACCGGCACTACAGCTACTGATTGTTATGCGGATGTCTATGCCGGAACCGGCTCGGCAGCAGTTGTAAGTCGAGATGCTGCTTTAGTTATATACGGACATCAGCTATCGAAAGGTAGTTTAGATAATGAGCGATTTACTGTAACATTTCTTGTTCCGAGTGGATATTATTACTTAGTCGATGCAACCGGCGTAATTGCAACCAGTTGGTGGGAAACAGCATAAAAAGATAGATACTCTTATTATTTCTTTGTTCTCCATTGAGTCTCAATAGGGAGAAATGAAATCTCGCAGATGTTCTCATAAGATACGCGTTTAAAAAAAATTATAAAATTTTATTAATTTTTTTTTTAATTAACTATTTGTTATCTAGAATATATTTTAACGTGTTTAATAACAGAACCATCGTTCGCCGAAAGCTTATCTATTATTTATTATTAGTAATTAGTAATTGAGATTGAGAGATTAGTGTCAGCCGTCACCTTAGGTAATTAATAGAGAGAAAAGATTACGATAAATTAATCGTCTTCTACTTTACGTGTATTTAAATGAATAAATAAGAGTGAATTATAAATGGAATATCCTTTTAAGCCAATCCGATCGGTACTTACGCATCAACCGCCAGCTGTTGACGAAGTAGATGTCTGTAAATATTGTCCGGCAGCTACCTACTATGCAGACCGTAAAACAGAGCGACTTTTTTCTCGGATCATCGGCCTTTGTGCTATTGCAATTATTCTTCACAGTTTCATTTATATTATAAAGGCGTTATCTTGAAAAATTATGTAATAATTCGTGCTACCGCAACAACTTCGACCGTAATTGCAACTAAGCTTACTAAAGCCGCAGCTCTTTCTGCTGTAAGAGCAATGCAAGCTCAAGCGTTGCAGCTTAAAAGAGATCTCGCGCAATATCAACAAGCCGAGACCGCGTTATCTTCTAAACAGTTCGCTTTACTGCAAGCTAAATTTATTAAAAAATATAAAGATCAAATAATTCCCTCCGCCGCGCCTTTTATTTTCTTACCGCTTATGTTAAAGGCAAAGCTCGGCGAATTAAAAGGTATGTATACAGTAGTAGCAGCAGAAATTATGGAGATACAATGATAAAGTTATTAATGGTAGCAGACGATATACGTTATTTCAGCGGAGTGGCAAATCAAGCGCGTATGTTATTAAAAGGTCTTTTATCTACTGGTAATTATGAAATCATGGAGATCGGTTCTTCTACATACAAGCATCCTCCAAAGCTTGTTGAATTCGAGGGAATTCAAATATTACCCACGGTCGATCACGATGATCCAAATATTTTTCGTTCTGCGCTATTATCTTTTAAGCCTGACGTAGTCGTAGTTTTCGGAGATCCGAGATTCTTTCACAGGCTATTCTTACTGGATCGAGATATCCGCACTTCCGCAAAATTTATACTATGGCATGCATGGGATAACGCTCCTGTTCCTTATTTTAATCGTAAATTTTATGAGTCTGTTGATCAATTAGTAATGATTTCTAATTTTTCTTATCAATTAATAAAACCATTCGCAGAGCGGTTTGTGCCTATTGATTTTATTCCTCACGGATACGATAGTCAAGAGTTTTTTCCATTACCCGTCGAGGAGAGGAATAAAGAGATAAATACATTATTAAATGTTGTCGGGTTTAAAGCTTTAGATAAGCCGTTTTTCGTCGGTTGGAATAATAGAAACCAAGATCGGAAGCGTCCGGGCACGGTACTCGAAGCTTTTGGAAAATTTCAACAAACTCATCCCGATGCTTTACTCTTATTGCACACATTGCCGAAAACGATCGAGGGTATTGATATCATTACTTTTTTAGAAGAAACTGCAATTGCTCCTTCCTCTTCCGTGATTTTCTTTCCGGCAATTTTGCCTTCGCAAGCAATGAATTCGTTTTATAATATAGCTGACGTTACATTAAATATTGCATTTAACGAAGGCTTTGGTTTAAGTGTAGGAGAAAGCTTGACAGCGGGTACTCCCGGGATCGTTGTTTCTACGGGAGGGATGTCAGAGCAAATGACAGACGGTAAGCAAGTATTTGGTGAGTTGCTGCCGCCCTCTTTAAGAAATCTCAGCGGCACGGTAGCAGAGCCGTATCTTTATTGTGACTATGTTTCAGTAGATGAAATAGTTTCCGCACTTGAGCGTGTTTATAATAATAAAGATCGACAGGCTTTAGGACTTGCCGGTCGCGAGTTTATAACTCGCACTTATTCAAAAGATATGATGATAGCAAAATGGAATGATTTATTGCAGAAATTGCTTACAACTCCTACTACGTATGTTCCATTCTCTTTAACAAAGGTGCTATAGATGACACAAGTATTTGATATCGCTGTTTCGACTTCTTCGCAAACAAACGTGGTTATAAGAGCGCCTTTTTATAGCCTTTCAGGCTACGGAGCTCATGTAAGAGATCTTATCGAAGCGCTTACTTTAGATCCTCAACTATCTGTTTACCTATTACCTACAGTATGGGGAGAATCGAGTGAATTATTTAGTAATAAAGATATGCAAGATTTACCTTCCGCCTTGCAATTACTTCCTTTTTATAATAGCCAATTTCCATTGTCGGAAGCGGTGTTTATACATATCGGATTGCCTTCCGAATTTGAAAGGTTAGGAAAAGTAAATATTGGCGTTACCGCCGGCCTTGAGACTACAGCTATTCCAGACGCTTGGCTAGAGGGCTTAAAAAATATTGATCTTTTAATTGTTCCTTCTTCCTTTGTGATGCAAGTGTTTTTAAGTTCTGGAGCTGAAGTACCGATTACGGTTATAGGAGAAGGTGTAAAAACTGATAAGTTTTTTCCAGAGACGGATAAGTCCTCTTTTAAGATCTTGGATAATCTACCTGAGTTTACTTTTTTGTATTCCGGACAATGGCTGCACGCTAATCGCCCTGCCGCGGATAGAAAAAATGTAGAAATGTTAATCCGCTGTTATTGTGAAGCTTTTTCCGGAAGGCAAGATGTCGGTTTACTATTAAAAACTCATTTTCTTAATTATTCTTCGATTGATAAGTTTGAGGTTTTAAAGGCGCTTGCAAGAATTGTTAAATCCTATACTGATCCGCCCCCCGTATTTCTATTACACGGCGTATTATCAGACGATGAATTGCGTCATTTGTATAATCATCCTTCTATTAAGGCTTTTGTTTCTTGTACCGCCGGGGAAGGGTGGGGTAGAACCTCTGCAGAAGCTATTGCTTGCGATTTGCCGGTATTGATTACAGGATGGTCTGGCCATATGGACTATATCGACTCTTCTTATTCTACTACATTTCTTTATGATTTAGTAGATATTGATACGGCGTTATATCAATACCCTTGGTTCCGACCTGGAATGAAATGGGCACATCCGAAAAAAGATGATGTTATTAGAAAACTTCAGCGAGTTAATGAAAGTTATAAATTTAGCAAAGATCGTGCAGTCATCTACGGAAAGATTTTTCGAGAGAATTTTGAAAGTAAAAAATGTTATTCTGCGCTTGTAGAATTAATAAAAGCGAGAAGTAAGTGATATTAGAAAAATCAATATTAACTGCAGAAGATATGCTCATAACGCAGCTTGGATTATTATCTATTCAAGAAATTCTTTCCAGCGTTAAGTTAGAGGAGTATAATAATAGGTTGCTAACTTCTTTAGTTGAATTAGAAGCCGCCCGACTTGCTGTTATTCCGATTCGAGAAAAGCCGGAGCTGCAACTTGATATGGAGAGAGTTAAAGATTACGTAACTATATTAACTACGGCGCTAGCTAAAGCAAACGAGGTAAAACTTATTTTTAATATGTGGAGAGGAGAAACTGTAGTATGATTGTTTTTATTTGTAATAAGAAATTATTTATTATTGAACAAGAAAGGCGTAGTATATGATTTTAATTTATCCCGATGCCGTTCATGCGGTCTCTGTACCAGAAATGTTGACTATTGCGTTAAAAGATTTTGATCTTTCAACGCTAACTCTACTTGATATCGGCTGCGGCGAAGCTTTTCACACCAGATCTTTATCTTTTAAGAGTAAAACTTTTGTAGATCTCGAGCCGAGGGGTAATTTTCCGCACGAGGTTATAAAAGAAGATGCGTTAAAGTTTTTGAATGCTGCCGTTTCCGCAGAACAAAAATATGATGTAGTAATAGCGCTAGATTTTATAGAGCATTTATTAAAAGATGACGGAAACGAGTTTCTTCAGCTATTAGATAAAGTAACCTCAAAAGTTTCGATTATCTTTACTCCACTCGGAGAATTCGGAGTGCATTCTTCTAATGAGCCGTGGTATCCTCACGCGCATTGGTCTGGATGGACAGGAGAAGAATTTGATCTTAGAGGCTATACTACTTCTGTTTATCCCGGCTGGCACGGAGTGATAGATGGTGTACGCCTCGGCGTAATTTTTGCTTATAAAATACATTCACTTATTTAAAAAAATATGAACTTGCTAATATTTACAGAATTGATAAGGCGCTGAAACTTTATGGTTGTAGGCGTTGTTGTACCTGTTTTTAATCAATTGACATTCACTAAATTATTTTTGCATTCTCTATCTACGCAAATTTTACCAGAGTCTACGCAGCTTATTGTTATAGTAATTGATAATGCCTCTACAGATGGCACGCAAGAGTTTTTAGAATTATGGAAAGTTCAATCTTCTAATTCTTTCGCCAGCGCAGTAGTTATTACGAATAGTGAGAACGTCGGATTTGCTAAAGCTGTTAATCAAGGTCTGCAGTATTTCCTAGATAATAATAAAAAATACTCTTTGTCATCCGTACTTGTAGCAAATAATGATATGGAACTTGATCCGAACTGTATTCAAGCGCTCATTACTGCATCTGCAACCTATAAAGACGGGGGAGTGTTTGGTGGCCAGTTATTTTTACCCGATGGTAGGATTCAGCATGCCGGAGCACTACTTGGAGTTTACGGCTGGGGAGTACATAAGTTCGGGGGAGTTAAAGACGAAGTCGGGCTTGCTAATGAAACAATCGAAGAGCAAGAATATGTAACGGGGGCATTGTTTTATATAACAGCCGCTGCATTATCTCGCGTTCCGCAATTTGATCCTCGATTTTCTCCTGCCTATTTTGAAGAAGTAGATTATTGTTATGAATTGCGTAAAGTTGGGTTAAAAAGTTATTATGTTCCTGCTGCAAAAGCTGTACATTACGAGAGTAAAACTAGTAATTCTTTATTTGCAAAGAAAGAAGATGCAAAAGTTTTTCTTTCCGATACAAATCAGATTAAGTTTTACGCAAAAAGAGATCAAGAGTTGCGCGAGACATTCACCAGCGATAATAGACTTCTTATGAATTGCAAAATTTATGGAGAATGGAGTTTTTCAAAGGTAATGCGAAATCTTGCGAAGGGACTTTCTCGGGCAGGAGTTGATGTTTCCATAGCTCCAGAAGAGTATCATCAACCGGGCGATATGCCCGATTGGGAAGTTAAGCAAATGATTCTTAAACCTAATGATTATTGGAATCGAGTAGCTTTGAGATCGTGCGAGGGAGATCAAATGTATCAACTTCCCGCTTCTTCTATTCGAATTGCTCATACTACAGGAGAGAGTAGTTATGTAAACCGTTCTTGGATATCTCAATTAAATCATGTTGATAAGGTACTTACTACCTCTACGTTTTTCGCTAATAGGCTTTTAGAGCACGGCCTTAAAACCCCTATTGATATTCTTCCTAACAGCGTAGATTTATCAGTATTTAAGCCCGAGAATCCGTTGGGAAAGGAAGCGGGCCTTGTGTTTCCTAATAAGAAATTTAAATTTTATTCGAATTTTCATTTCGGAGACAGAAAAAATCCTGTAGTTTTAATTAAAGCTTTTATAGAAGAATTTTCAGAGCAAGACGATACGATGCTATTTTTACATTCTCCGAATCTTGCTCAAATACTTCACCAAGCAGGCATGGATTTTAATTCTTGGATAGTGTCTATTGCCGGTGTGAAATCTCATGCTCCTATTTTATCTTCTTCTTCACTTATTCAAGAGAGGGTAATGAGCAAGTTATTTAATAATTTTGATTGTTTGGTTCTTCCGACTAGAGGAGAAGGATTTGGAATTCCGGTGATTGAGGCCGCTGCTCTTAAAATTCCGTCGATTGTCACGAATTATAGCGGTGTTACAGATTTTGTAACAGATGCAACTGGCTGGTTGATTGATTATAAGCTGATTGATATTCCTTTGCAGAAGTTTCCGTACTTCAAAAATTACGTAGGCGGACAGTGGGCGGATGCTGATAAAGATCATCTCAGAAGTTTGCTGCGGTATGCCTATGAACATCCTGAAGAGGTTGCACATAAAGGAGAGGAAGCTTATAAAAAAGTTCAAGCCTACTCAATTGAAGCCGTAGGGGACTTAGCAAAGCGTTTAATATTTACTTAATTATTTAATGTAGGAGCGCGTATGATTACGCAAGATGGAAAAAAAATAATCTCCGAAAAGCCGGTTACGCCGCTGCAGTTCGTTTATAGTACAGGATTATTGTTTGAGATAAATCGTTGTATTTTACATCCTTTCGGTTTAGCTTTAGCTGTAATATTAGATGATGTTGATGATACTGCTATCTCTATCGAGTTTCAAGATGCTCGATCAGAGGAAGGGGGAATGGTTTATGACTCGGAGAGTATCGAAGCTGGCACTAAAAAAATAGCTTCCTTTCTGCGGAAAACTGGATTTAGACAGCTTGAAATTCGCAAGAAGTTAGCCGGTACGCTTGTGCAAGGAATTTTACCAGAATGGATGATAATCAATCCTTTACAGGCAGCTGATAGTCCTGAGGTTATCTTAGAAGATGCTGCTTTAGGTGAAACTGTTTCAGAAGACTCAAATCCTGTTTCTGCAAACTCAAATCCTGTTTCTGTAAACTCTTTACAGGAGGATAAAGCTGATCCTTCTATTAAGTTGTATAAGTTAAAGGATTTGACTATTGTAAATGAGAAACTTACACGGACTGCGACATATTGTGATCATGAGATTGAGAAACAAACAATAAGAGGCGGCGGAGCTTTTTATTTATGTAAGCTTTGCGGGTCTCAGTTTAATGATTCTGATTTATCTGTAGCTTAACAAGGAGTAATAATGCCGTTTATCGATTTTTATTGTAAAAAATGCGATCGCATCGAAGAAGATATGTTTTTTCAGCCTGCTCAAATGCCTCCGCCCGATCAATTATGTCCTAAGTGCAATGAGCCGATGCGGAAGTTGTACCCGTCTGTAGTGCATGCTAAAGTTGGTGCGATATTCGATAATGCAGATCGTGGTAAAGTAATTCAAGAGAAAAATAATAAGTTAAAAGCTATGCATGCCGGATATTCTTACGAGCACTCTAGTATGCGACAAAAAATAGAAGCGCAAGTTCAGCAGAAGCTAGAGGGAAACTAGCATGACGCTTGGAATTTATTGTTTTTTAAGAAATGCTCTAACATATGATTATCCTTTTAAAGAATCTATCCGTTCTTATTACGCTGTAGCTGATGAAATTGTTATAGCAGAGTGTTTTTCGGATAAGGATGATACGTATCTTCAATTATTAGAGCTTCAATTAGAGATGCCAAAACTTAAGATTATTCGATGTAATTGGGTAACGAATTGGAAAGGTTTAAGCGCGATTGCAAATGCTGCCGCAGCATGCCTTACTACGGATTTGAAATGGCAAATTCAAGGGGATGAGGTAATTCATGAAAAAGATTATCCGGAGATTGAAAGGTTAAAGCGTGGAGATTTTCAAGAAGGCAAAGACTGCTTTACGACGAATTATCATCATTTTCTTGGTAATTATGAGACAGAATTTCCTTTTGTTTATCAGTGTATTCGAAGAATTTATTTAGCTACTTCTCCGTGGTTGTTGAGCGGGGACGCATGTCAGTTAGAAGGGGGAAAAAGCAGCAACGTAGCTAAAACTTCTATTTCTGTTTTTCATTATGGAAAAGTGCACGAGGGTGGTGTAGGATTTAGGAAAGAGGTGGATTTTCAAGCGCTGTACACAGATATAGGTTTTCCGGATCCGAAACTTGCGTTGATGAAAGAGAAATTTTCTGAGGAGTTTTGCGATTATATTTTTCTTTTTGAAGACGCGATTCGTAAAAAAGAGATTTGGATTTTTGACGGTACGCACCCTTCTACGATGCGCGAGCGTATTAAGTTATTTAAAGATAGTGGCTGGGATCAATTTATATCTCGTATGAGTAGTGGTTTAGAAATTAAAAAAAAAGATAGATCAAAGTCCGAATGTTAGATAATTTCTTTCAATCTTCTATTTTTATTATTAGTTTTCATCGAGTAGATTACTACGAGTTGCTAACAGAAGATTTATTACGCCGGGGATATAAAAATTTTAGCATTATAAATAATAATTTTACGTATTATGTATAAAAGAAAAAACTATAGCCGGGCGCTTATCGGAAATTTCGACTGATTGTTTTTGATAATTTTATAGAGATTTTCTATAGCCTTCTTTGCGCTTGCGCGTAGATAGATAAGGTAGCAAAATGAAGGCGGTTAAATAAGAATCACGTACTTTTGAAAGAGATATCGTGTTTTATAATAAAAAATGCAGTACGAATTTTTTTTCGGCGTAGCTAAAGCTTCAAGAATATAAAAAAGATAATAAGATGCATATTATAGTTACCGGCGGCGCCGGATTTATTGGTTCAAATCTTGTTAACTCACTTACTTGCGATCGACATACAGTATTAGTAATAGATAATCTTTGCAGCGGAGATCTCAGCAGGCTGAAATGTTCGAAGCTGAAGTATGCTGAAGACTCTGCGTGCCCCGGTGAGATTAAGCAACTTTCCTCTAAGCTGTTCTTTTTAAACGCTAATTTGCTTGTCGAGGACCTTAACGCTCTTCTGCTACGGTGGTTTACTTATATTGATAAGCCAGTGGATTGGTTTATCCATCTCGCTGCGCATCCGCAATTGCAATCTCCTTCAGCAGACCAAAATATCAGCGTATTATCTTATAATTTAGCGATAGATAATCGTGTTCACGAATTAGTCTCATCCTTTTCTAAAAGTTCCGCAGTCGGTTGTATAAAGCATTTTTTATATACGAGTGATTCTGTCGCGTTCGATCAAGGCCGGCAAAGTCTGCGAAAAGCTAATCGTCGATTGTTAGAAAAAGATCTTTATGCAACTGCTTTAGAAAGCGGCAAGGGGTGGAGTAAATTAATTGGACATGTTTTAACTGCGTATTTAGAAAAAATTACTAAAATTCCTAGTTATACTATAATTCTGCATAGCGTTTACGGACAAAATTGTAATTATACAACGCCGTCTTCTAATAACCTCGGTTATCTATTATACTCAAGTTATTTTCTGCGTTCTAAGAAAGCTGCCGCAATTGAGTGCTGCGATTTTGCGGATCTTAAAAGTGATTTGCTTCATGTGGATGATGTTATAAGAGGCGTAAGAGAATTGCTTGTTTATAAGCCTTTGAAGCACAGAGTAATTCAATTATGTTCCGGGACTTCTTATTCTAGCTCTACTGTTTTAGCCGTAGTCTCTAAGGTAATTTTCGATAAGACTCAAAAAACTGTTTGCTATACAGAGAGAGTTCTAGATAGAGTACAGCGGGCCGGTAATAGAAAATTAGCGAAAACGCTTTTTAAGTGGCAACCGGAGATTTCTCTTGAGCAAGGCGTTGAAATGTTATTCGATTGGATTAAAGAAGATTTCGCTAAGAAGACTGATATCTTAGACGCGGATAATTGTTGACATGGCTCATAGCTTTTGAAAGTAAAGTAATTTATTAAGTATCTTAGACGATTTGAAAAACTAGTACATATTAATCATACTCCTGATATTCATATATGTTATACAGCGATGCTTTTTCTTTTTATACGCGCAAGCTTTCTGCACCTTGTTTTTCTCCGTTGTCGGCTGCGGAAGAGAGAGAGTTAATCTTGCAGTATAGCGAAACGCGATCACAGGAACTTTTCACAAAACTTACTAATTCATATTTGCGGTTTGTTTTATACGTGCTTAAAAGCTTTAAAATTCCCGATTCCGTGGATATTATGGATATAGTACAAGAAGGTAACATAGGATTAATGGAAAGCATTACACGATTTAATCCTCAAAAATATCAATGTCGAATTACTACTTACAGTATTTTTTGGATTCGATTATATATTTCTGCTGCGCTTTCGCAGCATCAAAAACTTACTTCTGTTTTCAGCGCTCTTCCGGAAGATTCTGATCCGAAAGTTCCTGTTAGCGGCGTTGACGAATTCGGGGTTGACGAGGTCAGCGCAGACATTGTAAAGTATATACTTCCAGTACTGGACGGTAGAGAGAAGAGCGTGATTGTTCAATTTTTTGGATTACTTCCTCCCTATCAGCCAAAGACGTTACAAGAGATTGGATCGATGTTACATATACATTTGGAGAGGGTGCGGCAAATAAAAGATGCTGCTTTACAAAAGCTTAAAAAATCAGACATTGCGCTCATCGCGCGATAATTATTATCACAAGGAGTCTATTATATGGCACTATCATTTAAGAGGGTATTTACTCAAGCGGGAGTACATCCGTACGATACGGTGATTTGGAAGAAGTTTACAGCGGAGATTACAGATGCAGACGGTAATGTTAAATTTCATCAGGATAATGTTGAATTCCCGGATTTTTATTCGCAAAATGCTGTTAATATTTGCGCATCGAAGTATTTTGCTGGCGCTTTAAACAGCAGCGAGAGAGAGTACTCATTACGCCAGTTATTTGATAGAGTAACCGATACGCAGACCGGCTGGGGATTAGAACAAGGTTATTTTGGAGATTCTGAAAAACGGTATTACGCAAGGTACAGAAAAATTAGTTCTCGCCATACTCCAAACGCTGTTATTTTTAATGAAGAGATGAAATACCTTCAATTACATCAGTATTTTGCGTTTAATTCTCCGGTGTATTTTAACGTAGGCAATAAATGGAGCGATCCGCAGATTGCAGCATGTTTTATTGTTTCCTGCGAGGATACGCTTGAATCGATTGAAGATAATGTGAAAGTTGAGATGGAGATCTTTAGAAGAGGCAGCGGAGCTGGATCTAATCGCTCTAATCTTCGAAGTTCTAAAGAAAGTATTTCAGGAGGAGGCAAGTCTTCCGGACCGTGCTCTTTCATGAAAATTTATGATGTAGGAGCTAGTACTACAAAAAGCGGTGGTAAAAGTCGTAGAGCCGCTAAAATGGAAAGTTTAAACGTAGATCACGGGGATATTCGAGAGTTTATTTGGCTTAAGAAGAAAGAAGAAGATAAGGCTAAAGCGTTGATTGCTGCAGGGTGGTCGGATAGATTTGATGATCCCGATGGAGCGTACAGTTCCATATTTTTTCAAAACAGCAATATGTCTGTTCGCGCTTCTGATAATTTTATGCGTAAAGCGCTTTCTAATGACGGATGGGATTTGTTAGCTCGAAATCCTTCCGCGGTTGCGCCAGAAGATTTATTATCCGCCGTGAGTCATCATTTAGTAGATGGTAAGTATTATAAAGTGCTAGAACATGTACAGGCAGCAGAGTTACTGAAGGAGATCGCACAGTGTACGTGGGAAACAGGAGATCCCGGAATGCAATTTCATGATACGATAAATAAATGGCATACGTGCGCAGCAGATGGAAAGATAAATGCAAGTAATCCTTGCAGTTAGTATATGTTCCTAGACGACACGTCTTGTAATCTCGGGTCTAATAATTTATTACGGTTTTGGGATTCAGATGTCGGGTTTTATACTTCTCGTTTTCAGGCAGCGATAGCGCTTGAAGTAATAGCGATGGATATAATGATTTCTCCTGCCGTATATCCGACTCAAAAAATAGCCGAGCGTACTAAACTTTATCGAACGCTTGGGGTAGGATATACAAATCTCGGAGCTTTATTATTAGCAAATGCTTTGCCGTATAATAGTCGCCAAGCTCGTAATTATGCGGCAGCTATAACAGCGTTGATGCATTTTTCAGCATACGCTGCAAGTAGTGATTTAGCTGCCGCCCTTGCGCCGTTTGATCGATGGAAAGCGAACAAAGACGGAATGCTTCGGGTATTAAGCGAGCACGCGGCTGCATTAGACGTATATGTACCGGAAGATTGTAAAGAGCCGAGCATATTCTTAGCAGCAAAGGCAGTTAAAGAAAGATTACTTTCTAAAGGTAAGAACCTTAGCTTCAGGAACGCTCAGGTTACTGTTCTTGCTCCTACGGGAACAATAGCGTTTCTTATGGATTGTGACACGACAAGCATTGAGCCGATATTATTTCTTGTTACTTATAAGAAATTAGTAGGCGGCGGGGAAATGATATTAACTATACCTTCCGCAAAGCTTAGTATGCAGAAATTAGGCTATAGCGAGGAAGATATTGCAAAATTTACAAAATTTATTGCCGAGCACAATACTGTTGTAGGTTCGGGAATGAATAAAACGCATTATAAAGTTTTTCAAACCGCGTTTGGAGACGATAGCTTATCTGCTGATGCGCATTTGCAAATGATGGCAGCAGTGCAGCCGTTTTTAAGCGGTGCAATTTCGAAAACCGTTAATCTTCCTAATTCTGCAACCGTAGAGGATATAGCACAGACGTATTTAAAAGCTTGGAAATTAGGGCTTAAAGCGGTAGCTTTATATAGAGACGGGTGCAAGGGCAGTCAGCCGTTGTCGGGAAAAAGTGAAAAAAATAAAATTACAGATCTTAATATAGAAGCTGCGCAAGATTTTTTATCTAACGGTCGACCGAAGCCGGTAAGGAAGAAATTAGCGAATACGCGAGAGGCTAAAACTCATAAGTTTAGCGTAGGTGGACATGAAGGTTATCTTACTTCTGGATTTTACGATGATAGCGTAATAGGAGAGTTTTTCTTAAGAATGGCTAAAGAAGGCTCTACAATTTCAGGGCTAGCTGATGCTTGGGCAACTACGGTTTCCATCGGTCTACAGTACGGTATTCCATTATCGGTATTTGTTAATAAGTTAAAAGGATTGCGATTTGAACCGCAGGGTTTGACAGAGAATGAGAATATTCGGTTTGCTACCTCTCTTGTAGATTATGTTATGAGATATCTTGAGCTTCAAGCGGTTTCTTTTGATAAAGACGCGCATTTGCCTTACGAGAGTGCTCTAGAGGCGAGTCCCGTAAGTCTTAAACGCTTTAGCGGAGATACTTGCAGCAGATGCGGCGGACTTACTTATAAGACGGGGACCTGCAACACTTGCAGCAGTTGTGGAGATACAGGAGGGTGCGGCTGATGTAAGTTTTTTCAATAGCACAGATTCAATTGCCGGTTTTTATTCCTAGTAGAAATAAAGGACATGCAGACGTATTAGCCTCATGTGAAATAGGGGGTACGTGTTGTACAGACGCGTACGCTTATAACCTTATTCAAAGTATAATAGAAAAGCGGAAAGCTAGTTTTACAATAGATACAGTGAAAGAGATTTTAGTAACAGCATCTAAGCAGTACGAAGGATTTAAAAATCTTTTCTTGTCTGTTTCCTTTCTTTATCAATTAGATAGAGTTTCTGCGGGCTTTTTACAGGCGTCTTACGAGCTTCCGTGTACGTTATACGCTCAAGTAACTTCCACGGGAGAAATAGATTACTCTCTGCATAGTATAACATTACCTATTAGATTATTTTCTACTATTTCAATACCCGCTACGTTAAAGTTTGAGGTAAAAAATCTTAAAAAGCAATTTTTTTTAGAAGATTTGTTAGATTATGTTGTTCAAAAAACTGGAACGCGTTTGTATCCGATAGTAGCAGAGCAAGATTTGCTGCTATTGAGTGGAGTGCTGGATAAGGGGAAATCTTTAAAAGAGTATACGGATATTTTTTTAAAATCATCTGGGCTCGGAGAAGAGCATACAGTAAGCGTGTTTTTTACAGATATCTATAGTATGTACGCTATTACACAAGTAATTAAAAGTCAGGAAGTAAATGAACTCTAAATTGATAGTATCTGAAATTTTTTATAGTATTCAAGGTGAAGGGCCGTACGTCGGCTATCCGGCAGTTTTTCTTCGTTTAGCTGGTTGTAATCTTACTTGTAAGGGTTGGTCTACTGAAAAGCACGATAAGCATTTAGGATGCGATACAGCAGACGTGTGGAGAAAAGGAAAGGTTTATACCGTAGAATCCCTTCTTAAAAAATTAATTGATGATGGTTTTATGCGGTATTTTACTAATGCTGCGCATCTTGTGATTACCGGCGGAGAGCCCTTACTTCAGCAAGCAGCGGTGATTAAGTTTATTAAAGCTTTACGGATTTCGGTAAGTAAGCTTTTTATAGAGATAGAAACGAACGGTACAATCGTTCCATCAAAGGAGTTATTATTCGAAGTTAATCATTTTAATGTTTCGCCGAAACTTTCATCCGGTGGAGATGCATATGCAAAGCGGTTTAACGAAGCTGCTTTAAATGCCTTTGCTCCGTGGACACAGCATATATACTTTCCGTTTACTTCTATTTTTAAATTTGTTATTTCTTCAGCCGACGATTTGCAAGAAGTGTTGGCAGATTACCTTTTAGCTTTTGAAATTCCCGCGGATAAAGTATGGTTAATGCCAGAGGGTGCAACTCATGCGGATGTACAAACTCATAGTAAAGAAGTAATAAGTTATTGTAAGGAGTACGGATTTAAATTTTCTCCCAGATTACATATTCATGTATGGGAGCAGACAACCGGAGTCTAATACGGAAGAAAGAGATAGATAATGATTAGTATAGAAGAAATTAAAGAAAAAATTGTAGAAGAGGTATCTGCTCGCACCGGAGTTCCTGTACCTCGATCTACGCACGCTGGTATTATTAATATTTTGAATCTTCTTCCGTCGCTTGGATATCAAATTGTTCCTTCTGCTGCAGAACTAACAGCTACGTCGATTATGCAATTAGAAGATATTATGAAAAGTTGGATCGATCCTGTTCCAGACACGATTAATATAGAACAAATTTTTCATGATCTTGCCGCTTTAAATTGGATAATCTTGCCTCCTACTTCCTAGCTCGTGTATGATAGTAATATGATTAAGATACATTTTACACCTGTTTGGTGTACGCTCGAGCATAACTTAGTAGAATTAGATGCTTTTTTATATGAGAAATTAGCATTTCAAGAAACCGGCTTCTTTTTTTCTCAAGCTTTTCAAAACCGCGGATGGGACGGAGTTACCCGACTTTATTATTTGAAAACTAAGAGGTTTAGGTCTGGATTGCTTGAGAGAGTTAAGCAGTTACTTGCCGAAAATAATTATGCTTATGAAGTATGTGGATTTCCTGAAGGTGTTCTCAATCCCTGTCTTAATTTAATTACAGTTCCATTAAGGCCGTATCAAGAAAGCTGTGTCACTACGTTATTAGATAAGCGTTTTGGGATATTAAAAGCCCCGCCGAGATCAGGAAAGACAAATATAGCAGCGGCCGTGATTGCAGCCGAAGAGCAGTTTCCGGTACTTTTTTTTTGCAGAAGCTTAGATTTAGCTAAGCAAACTATTCAAAGATTTCAAGATCTTTTACCTAATAGACAAATAGGATTAGTAGGAGACGGAATTTTTAAGCTGCGAGAAATTACAGTAATGACTGTTCAAAGTGTATATTCGGCGTTTGATAAGAAGTACGATGTTCCGAAAGCGCAATTAGAAAAAGGAATAGCAGATATTTGGCAGAAACACGCGATTAGAACTCTTCTCGCGTCCGCAAAGCGCGTGATATACGATGAAGTGCATCATGGAAAAGGTGCAACGAGTAAGTTCGTTTTAGACAAGTGTACGCATCTTACAATGAAAGTCGGTTTGAGTGCTACGCCATTTAATGATTCTGAAGAAGGGATGCTCTTAGAACAAGTTTTTGGTAAAATTATTCATGAGGTTAGTTATTCTGAATTAATTAAAGCTGGTTATCTGCTTCGTCCGGTTATTTATATGTACAAGCTTCCGAAGCTGAAGCTAGAAGGTACTTATCCTTCTATTTATAAGCAAGGCGTTACTGAAAATGAATATTTAAATAATTTAATAAAAAAAATAGTAGATAAGTTAATAAGTCTTGGGAATACAATCGTAGTTCAAACAGAATATATCAATCATTCAATTAATCTTGGAAAAATTCTTAATTGTCCGGTATTAACGGGACAGGAAAGAGATACTGAAGTAAGAGCTAAGATTATTCAGGATTTAAGAGATAAAAAAATATCCTGTCTTGTATCAACGCTATTTGAAGAAGGGTTAGATGTACCATCTCTTTCATTTACGATTAATGCTGCCGGCGGATTGAGTAATATTTCAACGCTGCAACGAATGCGATCTATCACAGCGGATGCTGGAAAAGCGACTTGCGGAATTATAGACTTTTATCACCAGTGTAAGTATTTAAGTAGGCACTCCAAGATTAGAGAGACATTATATACTTCAGAACCGGAATTCGTGTTACATATGAGAGATATAAGTAAGAAAAAATTAGAAGAGGTAGTGTAATGGCTGAGAATTTATTTCAAAAAAATGATATTACAACCGCGTTTGCTATTATGCCTGTAGCAGAAGCGCAGGATGCGGTAACGGAATTAGCACTTCGCCGCCCTCGATATACGTTTGTTTGCGATACGTTAGAAAGGGCGCGGCAATTTCAATCAACTTTAAATTTAGCCGACAGAGTTATTTTACAATTTACAACTTTTATAGATAAATTATTACCTCTTCCGGCGAGTGTCGGTGTATTTACTTTTAATCGCGTGTTGGAAATTACAAATCCCTTAGTTATTGAAAGGGGGGTATCAATCCCTACTGACTTTCGTGAATATCGTCTTACTGGCAACGGTATTTTTAGCGGGAAGATTGTTGAAGAGGTAGGTAGAACTGCAGCAAAGTCTCTTGCAAAAGCTGTAGGTAATATCGCAGCTAAGCTTTACAAAGCGATGGCGGATAATCGCATCAGTTCTGCGAATAGGTATGATATGCGAAAGCGAAAGGATTTTGTGATTAGAGAGATTATTAATGATATTTATAGCTCTGTGAAAGCAGTATAATGGAAATTGCTGTTGCAGCTATCAAACCAGTGGAGAAATGGTCTACTAAAGATTTTCTTCTCTACATTTCAGCTAAGCTAAAAGAAATGCCGCCTTATCAAGGATTGTTGATACCCCCCGCCGGGTGGATGGGATTTATGATGCGCATAAAGCAATTTAAAGTGAAAGCAGAGCTTGATAATTTAGCGTATAAATCTTTTATAGATAATGTCTGTACTAAGATTTATGGAAAGAAAGGATATATACTCACCTTTGGATCTTTTGTGAGTCAAAGAATGTATATTGCTGTTCAATATCTACAAGATACGAAATATGAACCAAACGGTATCAAGTGGTTGAAGTTACGCGACGAGTTGTATGCTGATAAAAATTTATTTAAACAAATGTCTTACGACGAATTAATAAAGTAATGCTGTATTTTCCTTCTCTCGATAAATTTCAAGTTGATCTTCTTAGAAAAGAAATTATAGGTAAGTCATGTAATAATGCGTGCCTTGGGGCTGGTTGTAAATTAGAGAATGGTGTATTTGTCGACTGTTCTTGCGTAAGGGAATTTACTTTGAAATGTAAATACGCGGGAGCTGGAGTTCCAAAAAAATATTGGGATTTTACGTTTCGGGTTTTGTTAAAAGCTTTTATAGATGAGAATGCAGCGGCTTTGACGGTACTTAAAAAGTATGTTGAGAAGATAGAAGATTTAACTTCGAAAGGAGTTGGATTATATATTCAAGGAGCTTTAGGGCTAGCTAAAAGTTCTCTTGCTTTTTATATCGTGAAAGAAGCGCTAAAGAAAGATATTACTAGTTATTCTATTCGTATGTCTCAACTTACAAAATTGTTAATTGACGCTACGAAAGATTCTTCTAAGCAAGCTCTTGTAGATTGGATAAAAGCGGACGTAAAGCTTTTGTACGTGGATGAAATTGAAAAAGATTTTAATGTAAGTGATCCGACTCATTTTTACGGTATGCACGTGAATGATTTCTTCGGTTTAGCTTACGATACTAAAAAATCTTTAATATTGACTTCTAATCTTCCGAAAACGGGATTGCGAGGTATCCACGCTGATAATATTATTGACAGATTTGAAGAGTTAGCCGATGTGTTGCTGGTTGGTGAGAGTTTTAGGCGGCCAGGCGAAGCGCTTCAGCAAATTTTAGGAATTTAAATGTCACTTGTTCGTTTTGAAGATTTTGATACAGAAAAGTACGTAATTGCTAGCTTATTAAAAGGTCCGGAGTATTGGAAAAATTTTCCAGAAGCTTGGCTGAAGACAGATATTAGCAAGTTAGCCTACGGCGAATTAAAAAAATTTTTAGAGCCCCCTTATAATACTTTTCCATAATTAGACGTGGCGGTTGAGAAAATTGATAATATTGATGTTAAACTTTTCCTCAAAGAAGTTTCTACTATTTTAGTAGAGAGATCTTCTCAGCGTGTAAAGCTCTATGATTTATTTGAAATGTACGCCGCAAGGAAAGTTTACGAAGCTGCTTCTACCGTTCCGAATGATTTAGAAAAGAATAGAGTAGAAGAGGTAATCAGAGCTAAAATTGCGGAACTCTCGTTATTAGTAAATCCGTTTGAAGCAGGACAGCGAGAGAGGGGGTTTGTTTATGAGAGCGCTAAAGCTCGTTGGGAACGGTATCGAAAAGTTGAAAGGGAGGGAGTCAAAGCTGTAGCAACTCCGTTTGGAATAGAGGAATTGGATAAGTATACTAACGGCGGAATTAGAGATAGTAATATTGTATTGTTTTTTGCTTCTTCTGGGGGATTTAAGACAAAATTAAAAGCAAATCTTGCGTATAATTTTAGTTTTTTGGCGAATAAGGATGTGATGGTAATTACATTAGAGGTACCGAAAGAGGATTACGAGACAATTATTGACAGCAGACATTCTTTGTTAAATTTTAATAGTGTTACTGCGGGGAGATTAATCGGGGAAGATCGTGAAAAGCATCGAAAAGCTCTTAAGCAGTTAACAGAGACTCGTCCTCCGTTATATATCGTAGATATTCCCGATAAAGCTACGACAGCAGACGTAATTGTAGAGAACGAGCTCTACTATACAAAATTTGGGTTTTATCCGAAAATTGAGATATTAGATTACATAAATGAGATTGAGCCCGTTCAGCCATGGGGAAATACCGGAGAGAAATTTAAAAATGTTGGAGTTGAGCTTCGAAGAGCGGCGAGAGTTTATAAATATGGAATGGTTACTTCTGCGCAAGAGACTCGTGGCGGCAAAGACTTGAAAGACAAGGCAAATATAGACACTCAACACATTGGAGAGAGTCACTCTTTGCAGAATGTATGTCATGTAATAGCTTATCTTTATCAAGACGATGAGGGAATTGATGAGTCTACTAACATATTAAATATTGCAATTAAGAAAAACAGGTATGGACCAAAGCATGTTACGTTTCCGGTATTTGCGAATCCTGCGATTAATTACATCGGAGACAGACGCGTGACTCTTATTACTCCGCAGCGCGCTCCGGTATCTGCGTTACTTGGAGAAAAGAAATCTGATGTCCAGAGTAACTGATACTTTTGATCATTATAATATCGAGTACGAAGAAATTAAAAACTCTTCCGTATTGTTATATCTTTGTCCCTTTCATGCTGATACGCAGTTAGGAAGTGCTCGATTTGATGAAGATGAAGAAATTTATAAATGTTTTAGCTGCGGAGATAGAGGCGGACATCTTGTACAGTTTATTTCCCGCATGGAGGGGTGTACGGTTCCGCAAGCTATTAAGTTGTTAGAAAATAATTTTTCATTGGTTGAGGTTTACGATACGAGAGCTTTACAAGAGAAGCTAGCTAGATTTGAGATAACTGTAAGTGGAGCAGTTATGCGACATGAGCGCAAATCGATGAATTATACTTTCGAGCGGATTTTTGCGATTATTGCTAGTAAACATCCGCCACTCGAATTGCTAATTGAATACCTTCCGCTATTATCTATTATTAGATATAATTGCGAGTCAGAAAAGGAATTATTAAATTTTTATACAGTATTACTTAACGCATTAAATGAAAGGTTCGAATTATGAATGAAGCGTGTAGCTTACCCGATTTACAGAATCGCCCCGATTCACGAGGAATTCCTCTTGAAAGAGTCGGTATAAGCGGAGTCACATTTCCGATACGAGTGATGACGAAAGCTTGTGTTGAGCAAAAATCAATGCATAATGTTCAATCAACCGCAGCAAAAGTTGATCTATTTGTCGGGTTGCCGGAGCATAAAAAAGGTGTTAATATGTCAAGATTTATGGAAACGTTGCTGGAGTTTAGTAATGTTTCGATAACTTCTGCTAATACACTACCGAAATTAGTAGCTTTGCTGAATGAAAAGATGAAAAGTCAGGATGCTTATGTACGGTTTGAATTTGATTATTTTATTGATAAAATTTCTCCCGTTTCGAAAATTACAGCCCCGATGGGTTACCGCTGCGCATTTATTGCGATGCAGCAAGGTGATAAATACACGTTTATGCTTGAGGTGAATGTAGTCGCTGCTTCTCTTTGTCCTTGCTCACGAGAAATGTCTCTTGTTGATAATCTTAATTATGAAAATATTGTATGGCCGGCTAGTGATGATCCCGAACATGCCGCGTTTACAAAAAAACTATTTGCAGATGCTAGTATCGCTGGTCTTTCAGCGCAGGTTGGAATGGGAGCGCATAATCAGCGATCTCTTATTAGAGTTCGTACCGTTTGCGATCATCAAGATTTTATATGGATTGAGGATTTGGTAGCATTAATTGAATCTCAAGCTTCTGCTCCTACATATCCAATACTTAAACGCCCGGATGAAAAATTTGCAACCGAACTTGCTTATAATAACGCGAAGTTTACAGAAGATATTGCTAGAGATATTCAAGTCGCTTTAGAGAGACAGGCAAATGTGCAAGAGTGGTCCGTACGAGTTAGCAATGAAGAGAGTATTCATCCTTATAACGCTACTACTTATCAACGTAGTGCTGGATGGAAATTTTAAGTTACCGTGTTTTAATATTTAAAAAAAAAGAGTAAGAGTTTTATTATGAATGAAAAAAAGAAAATTGTGTGTCTTGCGAGCGGGGGATTAGATTCATCCACTGTTATGTATAATGCTAAGGCAGAAGGATATGATATTTACGCTTTATCTTTTAGATATGGGCAGAAGCATGTAAAAGAGCTAGATTGTGCTGCAGCTATCGTAAAAGAAGTAGGAGCGATTGAGCATCGAATTATCGATTTGCCGACTCCGAAAGGTTCTTCATTAACCGATAGCTCTATTGCGATGCCGCGGGATAGAGATATCTCGGAGATGGCTGCCGAAATTCCAGTATCTTATGTTCCCGCAAGAAATACGCTGTTTATCGCATTTGCATTGCAGTATGCCGAAGAAATAAATGCAGATGCTATCGGGATTGGAGTTACATCAGTAGATTACTCGGGCTATGCGGATTGCAGGCCGGAGTATATCGAGGCTTTGCAAAATCTTATTAATCTTGCCACAAAGAAGACCGTAGAAGGCGGAAAAATTGAATTATACGCACCATTGTTGTTTTTGTATAAGCCGGAGATTGTAAAGCTCGGAACTAAGTTAGGTGTTCCGTATGGGAAAAGTTGGACCTGCTATTCGGGCGGAGAAAAAGCATGCGGAACGTGCGATTCGTGCAAACTTCGGTTGAAAGGGTTTCACGAAGCTGGATTGCAAGATCCGGTTGCTTACGTTGAAGGAATTGATAATTAAGTAATTTTCGCTGTGCCCCCGCGCTCTATTAATAAGTTAGCACTCATTTTTACGGCGGGGGCTAGCGACGCTAATAAAAGAGTATATGGTAAATCTAGTCCGACAAGATTATTTAGAGTGGTTGTCTCATTTTGATGCAGTTGCTAAGAGATTTACTGAAAAGCTGAGAGAGTTTGAAGCAACTCTCTTTCAAAAACTTGCAGATAAGAATCTTAGTCGAATAGCTTACTTATTCTGCGGCAAGGGCGTTAAGGTTTTTGAGAGCTTGCCGATTCAGATAGATTGTATTGATTTGGGCATTTAAGGAGATGAAAGTATGTGTGGAATTACCGGTGCAGTAATTAGAAATTCTGAAACTTCAATTTATTGGAAACTTCTTCAAGCGTCAGAGATTAGAGGACAAGATAGTACAGGCGTTATGATTACTACCGCTGATAGGAAAGAAGCTGTCTGGCATTGTGCTACTAAAGCGAGCTTGCTTTTAGATAAAACTACAAGTTTTCCTGATCAGCAATTGTTAATTATTGGGCAGAATAGATTCGCAATGCACGGTTTGCATAGCAAGAACGATCAGCCACTATTAAGTAAAACTTTTGGTTTAGTTCATAACGGAAATCTCTTTGATTTTGTGAAGGTTTTTAAGGAGTTAAACCTCCCGCGAGATTACGAAGTAGATTCTGAGTTAATTTTGCGGTTGATAGAATATTATTTTAATAAAGAAGAAGATCTTCCATCTTCTGCGTATCTTCCCCGGTATCAAGCTGTATGTATAGCGATTCGAAAAATGTTTCCTAAAGTAAAAGGAGATTTCGCGTGCTTGCTTTTGGATAAGCAGTCGAATCGCCTTTATGCGTTCCGTAAGTACATGCCTTTATATTCTGCTACTTATCAGCAGAATACATATTTCTTTTCGACAGAAGTCATTGGTCGAGAGGTCTTTCCAGCCAGTGTAGATTTTTTACTCGTACCGGCACTACAGGTTGCTCACAGTTCGTTTTCTGACCAAATTTTAAATTGCTATTGAAAATACTAAAAAATTTAATTATCTTTACTTTATATGCGTATTTTTATATTTTCTAATTACACTAAGGTACCTTCTTACTCTTTTTCTACCATAACTTTAAATTCTTATACTTTTTTATATTCTTGCACGACTTTATCTACCACTGCTTCTCCTTCTATTAAGTCTGGTAAAAAAAAGTTAAAAAAACTTAAAAAAACCTTTTAGAAAAGTTGTTTTTTGAAAAAACATTCATTATATTTTAAATAGTAATTAGATAAAGTTCTTAAAATTGTTGAATCGAGAGAGAGGTAATCTTCTCTTTTTCTCCTAAAATAAATATATCTATAAATTAATAATTTGGAGTTCATCATGGCATCAGCGTTAGTACTTTCCGATCTTAAATCAAAAATTGATACAACCGCAATTGATATTTGTCATTTAATGGCAGAGCAGGAGCGAGATACTTTTTTCGAATTTCAAGAAGCCCGCGATCTCAGTGGTGCTGCTGCTCCTCGCAGCTATGCACGCAGACGTACTTATTATAAAGGCGCTCGCAAAGGTCAAATAAAAGATGTTTTCGAAGTAGACGGACAAGGATTTGTTCGACTTTGGAATTTGTTATATAACTACGCTTGGAAATCTTCTTTTAAATCTCTTCGTAGAGTAGATCCGCTTATGATCGAGGATCTTTGCTCCGAGATTAAATTATTTACACTTTCAGTTCTTCGCTTCTGGGGTCCGACTCCTTATAATACTCCTTTTTCGGCTTATTTTAACGTCATTGTAAAAAACGTGCTAACTAATGAATTTAAAGATCGTAATCGCAAAGATCCTTATACTACGTCGTTATCCGCTGAAATAGGACATAACGAAGATGGAGAATCTCTTTCGCTGCTTGACCTACTTTCAAATCCTTCTTTAGAATTACCTCTTGATTATTCATTAAGCGCACCGGAATCTTTGCAAGATGCGGCTTATTACCTTTCTCATGGAGCTTCTTTAAGAGATGCAGCAGCTGAGACGGGCACACGGCCTTCAATCCTCAAGCAGCAATTAGCAAGCGTTTATAAGAAAAGTGAAACCAGAAGTGACGCGTTTAGTAGATAATGAAATTCACAATTTCGTGTATATTATTATCAATAATGGAGTTTTTGAATGTATTTAAATGCTGAAGTCGCTGAGGTTGGAAAAATTTATATGGTCGAAGGGCTTAATTGTAAAATTAAAATTATAAGTAAGTCGATTTTTCCCGGCGGGGAGTGTTTGTCAGTATTAATTGAGGATGAGCGAGAGCCGGGATTTCCTTATCGCATCGCAGCCAGTACTCGATTAGCAGCTCTTTCAGAAGAGGAGCAGAAATTTACTAGAGGCGTGCTTAAGCCTATCCCTTCTGCTGCTCCTCCCCGTTCTAAAATTATAAGTACTACGAGCGGTGTATCAGATAAAAAATCAATTACCGCAAGCAGTGCTGTAAGCCCGGCATCATCTACTGTTGTAAAGTCGGTATCTGCAGCTTCAATTTCTAAGCCCATTACAGCGAGGCTTTCTAGCGTCGGTAGCGAGAAGTTACCATCAAGAAGTTCAGTAATCGATAAGTTATTAAGTGTTATTCCCGATGGCGTGATTCCAGATTGGAAGATAATTGAGGACGCGGTAATTGCTCAATGCTGTGTAGCAGACGCTGATAGAGGAAAGATTAGAAATCAGTCAAAAATTCGTTGGAAATGGTATACAGCCGAAGGGAAAATTAATCCATTTTTGAAAATTTAAAAAAAAAGAAGCTATGAGATCGACGGTTATTCAATTTACGGGAGCACAAAGCACCGGCAAATCTTCGGTACTTAAAGAGCTGAAAGCTCGATATTCTGAGATTCAGTGTATAGGAGAGGTTTCTCGAACGTTGTTAGCTAAGCAGGAGATAACTGCCTTAGATATTAGTAGTTCCAGCACGGAACAAATGCTTATTAACGCTGAGCTTCTTTACCAATACTATGAGCGATTGAAAGATCCTTATAGAATTATTATCGCTGAGAGATCAGCGATTTGCTGTCTCGCTTACGCACGGCTGCTTAATTCACCTACTTTTTATATGTTAGATTTTACCGAGCGCTTTCTTAAAGCAACACTTGATAGAAAAGAACACGATTTATTCACTTTCTATTTTCCGGTATCTTTTTTTATAGAAGATGGAATTAGAAATAAAGAAAGTGCAGAAAAAGTTGATAAAGAAATTCAGAAGATTTTGCAAGAGTTTCAAATTCCTCATTATATTGTTCCTCTTGGTTCTATTGAGCAACGGACAGATTTTGTAAAAGATACAGTTGCTGCGTTCAAAGAGTCCAGAGAGCTATATAAAGTATGAAAACGCTTCGTGCCGCCGTATTTTTATCCGGGAGTGGAACGACTCTTGATTATTTCGTAGAACATTTTCCAGAAAGGTTTCCAGAAATTCAACTTGCCCTGGTAGTTACAGACCGACATTGTAAGGGCATTGATAAAGCGCACGAGTACGGTTTGCACGGTATTTACGTTTATATGTGCGCAGAAGCGCAGAGAGATATTACAAAGCGAGAGGGGTGGAATAAATTATTAGTAGAACAACTAAAACGACATGCTATTGATTTAGTATTATTTGCCGGTTTTATGAGAATTGTTGGAAAACCGTTTACAGATGAATATAAGGACAAGATTTTAAATATTCATCCCGGACATTTGCCGCTGCTCGCCGGAAAAGATCCTCAAAAAAAAGCGTTAGCTCTTAATCTGGGTATTACCGGAAATACCGTTCATATCGTGTCTGATATTGTAGATGATTCCTCGAACATTTTAGCAACGGATGTCGTAACAATCTCCGAAGATGATACAGAAGCTAGCTTGTCTCAAAAGTTATTAGAAGTAAGCTACGAGACATATATGCGAGGAATCGACAATTGGATAACTCGATATTTAGAATACAATATCTATTTTGATGTTACTTAATTAATACAAAGGAATATAAATGAGTACTACACTTACGCAGCAGCCGGACGTAACTAGTCTAAAAGCTCTTGGATCTAAGACAGCTATTCCAGATAGTCCGTCTATAGATATTCTCGAGACGTTCCGTCCGCCGACTACTGCATATTTTACGGTTACGTTTACGCAGAGTGGAGAATTTACTTCTAATTGTCCGTTGACCGGGCAGCCTGATTATGGGGATATCCGGCTTCTTTACCGTCCGCTGGAAAGGTGTGTCGAGAGTAAGGCTTTGAAGCTGTACCTTGCGTCTTATCGGAATACGGGCAGTTTTGGAGAGACGATAGTAAATCAGATCGCTGATCATTTACAGCAAGTATTATCTCCTGTGTTTTTAGTTGTAATTGGAGATTTTAAGCCTCGCGGAGGTATTGGATGGAAGCCAAAAGCGATTAGATTTCATGAAAATTACAAAGCCGTAGATTTAGCAGACAAGAAGCTCGATTTTCAAGCAATCTCGAATTTTCAATGAAAATAAGTCACGAAGTTCCTATCAGTTTACTTGAAGCTTCAAAAAGTTTTAATGACTATGATTATTGTCTCGTACATCTTTATGAGAGTAATCAGATTTATAGAGATTTTTATCGCGAGAGTATTAAGCTAGGCAGGGAAGTGCTGCTAGATAATTCGATTTTTGAATTAGGTAAAGCCTTCGAAAGCTCTAAATTTATTGAATCTGTTATAGATCTTCAGCCGACGTATTTTATAATTCCAGACGCTTTAGAAGATTTAGATCAAACTATCCGGCAATATAGTGAATGGGAAAGTTTGTATCGGCAGTTTGTGCCCGCTCGATGTAAGAGTATAGGTGTTGTGCAAGGAAAGACTTTTCGCGAGCTGTTAGAGTGCTATAAGTTTTTTGTAGGTAAGGTGGATAAGATAGCAATCTCGTTTGATTACTCATGCTATTTGCCGAATTTTTTAATTGATAAATCTTTAACGTGGTACGCTTATATGTACGGAAGATTTAAATTTCTTTACCGTCTTCGAGAAGAGGGATTGTTATGCGGGCAAAAACTTCATCTGCTCGGTTGCTCTCTTCCACAAGAGTTTTCTCTGTATAAAGACGTATTTCCGGAGATTGAATCTTTAGATACGTCAAATCCGGTAGTTCATGGAATATTTAATATTCGGTATGCCTCGACGGGATTGATTTCGAAAGAGAGCATTAAGCTAGCTGATCTTATTCAGCACAATGTGACAGCAACCGAATTAGAAGTTATAATGTATAATATCGAAACATTTAGGAAGCTAGCGTTATTTTGAAATATTTTTCTAGCCGGCCAGAAGATTGTAATATGTGTTTATTGTGCACTTCTCGACAGAGAGTTGTGCAATCTACTTTAGTAGAAAATTCTCGAGTGATGCTGATTGGAGAAGCGCCGGGAAAAGACGAAGAGGCATTAGGAATGCCCTTTCAAGGACAAGCCGGAAAGATTCTTTCGGATATCCTTAAAGAAGTAGGAATTGATAAAAGTACGTTGTCTGTAGCAAGCGTTGTTTCGTGCCGGCCTCCTGCTAATAGAGCTCCGCTTCCCGCTGAGATTACTGCTTGTTCAGCCTATCTAGAGAGAGATATTGCAGAGGCAGCTCCAGAAGTTATCGTGCTGCTTGGTAGCACAGCTTTGAATAGATTTATTCCGAAAAGTGGCGGAATTACTCGCGCGAGAGGCATTTGGCAAACTGTTCCTAATACAACTATTAAATTTCTTCCGACGTTTCTTCCAGCGTATATTTTGCGTAATCCAAATCAGCGTCAAAAATTAGTAGATGATTTTAAGAAAGTACGCAGTTTTCTTGAAGGCTTATCTGTTGAGAAGGTTCCTTGTAATTATTACGCAGTACGGACTATCTCGCAGCTTGATTGGCTTGTTAACAAGTTGTTAACAGAAGAGCTTTGGGCGTTTGATACGGAGACAACGGGATTAAATTTTCTTAGCGATAAGATTTTTATGTTTAACTTTTCGTGGAAAGAGCATACTGGAGTTACGGTAGACATACGGGATTTTCCCGATTGCCAAGATTATGTCTGGGGAAAGATGAGAGAAGTGTTAGTCGGGCCGGCTAAGAAAATTATGCAGAACGGAGCGTTCGATATTAAGATGCTTATGTCAGCCGGGATCTACGTTAAGCACTACTACGCAGATACAATTTTAATGCATTATTTGCTAAACGAAAATGATAATCACGGGTTGGAAATTTTAGCGGAGCAATTTACTGATGATATGGCTGGCTATGATTTACCACTCGCGCAGTATCGAAAAGAGCATAAAATTGATAGATATGATGAGCTTCCGAAAGAAATTTTAGAACCGTATGCTGCTGGCGATGCTGACGTGACGTTACGAGCTTACAATAAGATGTTTTCGAGACTTCAAGAGGAGGGTTTAGAATATACATTAATGAATGTTATGATGCCAATTCAGAAAATACTTTTGTATACAGAATTCAGCGGGGTTTCAATTGATTTACCGCACCTTAAAGAGACTCAAGTATTATACGCTAAGCTAATGGCTGAACAATTGCGTGTAGTGATGGCTGCGCCGGAGGTAAGGCAGTATCTCTCAGAAAAACAGTCTGCTATTGATGCAGCATTGTATGCGAAGTGGGAAAAGAGCGCTCTTTTATTAAAAAAATTTCCTACTTTTTTAGAGTATATGCTATCTTTAGCTCCAGAAAAGAAAACTGCTGTGTTTAATCTTTCCTCTACTACGCAGAAAAAAGAATTGCTAATTGATCAGATGGGTCTTCCGGTATTAGACATGACTTCGTCTAAAGCTCCGAAGTTAGGAGCGGCGCAGTTGTTAGAATACGCAAAGAAAAATAAATTTTGTGCAAATCTTCAAAAATATAGCAATCTTCAGCATCAAAAATCTACTTTTCTAGATGGTATTTTAGAAAGATTAAGCAGCGATAATAAAATACGGACTGAGTATTATTTATACTCGACAGATACTGGTAGACCGTCCTCCAGAAATCCTAATTTGAATAATATTCCGAAGAATAAAACTGCGGAGTCTATTAAAGATATTTTTTCTGCAGATTCTGGATGTTGGTTAGTAGATTCTGACATGGGTCAAGCTGAGTTTAGAGTATGGATTGTTTATAGTCAAGATGATCAAGCGAGACGAGATCTAGAAATGGGAATAGATATTCATAAGCTAATGGCAGCTGTAGGATATCATGGCGTACCGTTACCCTTAGGGGATATTAGCTGGGATAAATATCAAGATATGATAAAAGATGTAACGAAAGATGAACGTAATGACTCGAAGTTTGTAGTATTTGGCGCGATGTACGGAAGAGGCGCGCAAAGTGTTTCTGAGCAATTGGGTATTGCAGTGTCGAAAGCACAATTTATTTTAGATAGTTTTTTTAAGCGTTATAAAAAATCTAAGCAGTGGCTGAACGAGACGATGTTAATGGCTCGGAAAGAAGGCTATGTAGTCGGATTATTTGGTAGACGACGACGACTTCCAGGAGCCTCTTCTTCTAATAAAGCAGAATCGGGTAGAGCTCTCAGGCAAGCCGTTAATGCTCCCATTCAAGGAGCGGCATCCGATATGACATTGCTAGCAGCTACTAGAATATTAAGTAAAGCCTGGAGTAAGGGATTTAAAACTCGACTTGTATTAACAGTGTATGACTCTCTTGTGTTTAACGTACCCGATAATGAATTACTAGAAATGCTTCCGATTATTAAGCACGAAATGCTAACTCCTGCTCTTGATAGCATTAACGTACCATTAGCAGTAGAGATGAAGGTAGGAAAGACTTGGGGAAGTACGATTGAGGTTGATCCTGATCGAGCTACGGAATTTGAAATTTTAACAAAACTTGATTCTTTAAGAAGGAGATAAGGATGTCATATATAAAGCAATCTGCTGAAGAGAAATTTATCAAGCACGTTGAGAGGTATACGGACGGACGTACATCGCGATTTGCATTTTGGCAATGGACGAAAAATCATGTTTTTCGAGATTTTGCTGAAGGTTTAATGCATAATGCTAAAAAAGCGAAAGTGGTTCTTGCGGATGAGAGGCCGTTAAAGCTTTGTCCGTGTTGCGGGTTTACTGCAACTTTAGATAGCCGGCAGTTCCCGAAGCAACGCGAAATCTTTTTTATTTCTAGCATTCGGTGTACTAATTTTGCTTTTTGCGGATTAGCAATTTGTACAACCGGAAGTACTTTAGAAAGTAGTAAACAGCTTTGCGTTGATGCGTGGAATAGACGAGTATAATAATGGAAATAACGGTAAATACTTTAGATTTGTTAATTATCGACGCTGATTATCTTTTTCACCGAGGTTATTATGCGTTTAGCGATACGCCTACAAGAGCCGGACTTCGGACCACTGCCGGAGTTGAGAGTGGAGCTTTTTACGGATTTTTTTCTTTACTGTTACGAAAGATAAGAGATTATAGTCCACAGCAGACTATTATTTGTTGGGGAGATAAGAGAGAGAATCTTAAGCGTCGCGAAATTTATACTGAATATAAAAGTGATAGGCACGCAGCTTCGGATAGTTTTATTGAGCAGATGCGAGATGTTAAAGCTAGTTTGTTTTTAATGAATTTTAAGCAATATTTATCTCCCGGTTATGAGGGGGATGATGTGATAGCCTCGATTGTTCGACTTAATAATGATAATGAAAGAGAAATTAAAATTCTTACAAATGATAAGGATCTGTTTCAGCTCGTTGATAAGAAAGTAAAAATTTCGTCTTTAGCCTCCAGTATACATAAAAGAGATCAAGAATTTGGTATAGCAGAGACTATTGAGAAGTTCGGAGTTTCTCCGGCATTACTTATCGATTATCTTGTACTTACGGGAGATAGTGCTGATGGCATTCCTGGCGTTCCCGGCATCGGGGAGAAGACTGCAGTTAAATTATTAAATACGTTTGGGCCAATTTACGATTGGTTTGACGTAATTGAGAAGCTGGATATTACTTCAGCGATAAAAACTTCGCTGCTTGCTAGCCGTAAAGCTATGATTCGAAATAAATTACTAATCTCACTTTATCAGAATAAAGCGCCCTTACACGAATTGTTGGATTGGGACAAATACGAAACGGCGGAAGAAGTGTTTGCTAAGTACGAGATGCAAAAGATTACACCGAAAGATTTTTTATGATTTCTTTAAGACAGGCAGAAGCAGCTTATAAAAAATATACAGATTTTTTGAATGACCTTACTTCGTATTTTCAAGAAACTTTAGAAAAAACCGTCGAGGCGCAAGCGTATTGTGTAGATAAGCGAAAATTTAACGAAGTTGCGCTACGAATTAGTAAAATAGGCTACAGCGGGCTTGCTGATAATTTATTCGCTTACCTTCGAGTAGGTAATAGAATGGAATTAGCTGAAGCGACGGGGGTAATCTGGCATACGAAAAATGAAAGAGTTTACTTTATGTTAGAAGATCGAATAGTATTTCCATTAATTGATTTAAGAGGAAATGTTATCGGTTATAGTGGACGATATTGGAGAGAGCCTTTACCGATAGGTACTGGAAAGTATATAAATACCCCAGACACTATTTTATTTCAAAAGAGTTATTTTTTATTCGGGCTATACTATGCAAAAGATGCAATTAAAGAGCGGGGATTTGCTGTACTTGTAGAAGGAGCTCCTGATGTAATTACGCCGCAGGCGTACGGATTTCTAAATGTTGTTGCTCCCCTCGGAACAAGTTTTACAATTGAGCAAGCTTATATTATCAAATCTCTGTGTGATAGATTATTATTTTGCTACGATAATGACGCGGCCGGTCAGCAGAGTAAAGCTCGAATACTAGAAATTTGCAAAGTTGTTGGTCTTGCAGCGGAAGAATTGCAGGTTTCTGGGGCGAAAGATATCGATGAGTTTATAATTAAATACGGTCCGGAGCCGTTAGCGGCTGTATGGAAATGAGAAATTAAATTTAAGCGATAGTATCGATTTATTTCCACGACTTTTTTTTCGCGTGTTTTATAGTAAAAAAAAGAAAGAGATTAAAAGAAGATGGAACAAAGTTTAGATATTTTACGATGGTCAGTTCGCCCTCGGCAAACGGACACCTCAAAAGTTATGTTTCCGGTAACTAAGCAAAAAGTTATTTTTTGGGATCCTTTATTAGAAAGTACAGTCAACGGCGATCGCGGAGCCGCGATTATAAGAGAGGATCAATCCAAGATTCTTAGTCATGTATCTTCTAATTATCAATTAGTTCCGCACTCGACTGTTCTTGCAACAGTTGACGCTGTATTGCAAGCTCATAACATAGATTTCGAAATTTACGACGTGCACACCGGCGGAAATTATGGAGCATCTATGTATGTTAATTATCTTCTTAAAGAGTTTGCATTTGATATAGAGGGAGATAAATTTACACCGTTTATTCAGGTTTACAATTCTTATGATAAATTATTATCCTTCGGTACAATAACCGGTGTTTATAGAGATGCCTGCTGGAACGGTAATCTTTGGGGAACTAGAGATATGCAGCTTATTAAAAATAAGCATGTTGGAGCTGCTATCGATTTAGCAGAATTAGGAGAGCATTTAGAATTTCGCTTAGAGACATGGAGAGAACTTCTGCATGCAGAAGCTGTAAAAGTCGGTAGACTTCTTCATGAGGAGCTTTCTGAAACGTTTATCGAAGATTTTCTTGCAAAAATATTAGAGAATAAGCGAGATCGAGCAAAGATTGTCGATTTGGGATTGATTGAATCTCATAGACGGGAGTTTGGAGATAATAAATATGCCTTGTTTAATGCCGCAACGGCTTACGCAACGCATATATTGCCTACTTATAGAACTGCGTATGATAATATTCAACGGGTTCAAAAAGCGATTACAAACTTTTTCTTAAATTGAGGCGACAATGCATACAGACGGTAACAGCTTACTTTATTTATTTTTCGGTTATGTAGCGGTACTTGGAGTGTTTAAATATTTTTCAATTGTTCAATCGAAGGCGGCTTTATATGATCAGTTGATGGAAAGTCGACAGCTTATAAATCTTCCGTCTATGAAGGATTTGGCTGAAGCGTATTATGCTAAAGTCTACAAACACGAAATGCGGGGGCTTATTAAGAGTTTTTTAGCGTTGCAAGTTGAGGTGTTTGGAAGAGGTCAAAGATTTTTGTTACGATTTTTAAAGTTTAGGAGAATTTAGTGGCAGCTGATGTAAAACAATCCGTAATCGCTAACGTGATTTCGGATTTGGAAAAACGGTTTGGTAAAAACACAGTAATGGTGCTCGGAGATAATCATGTTGTTCAGCCGATTGAGGCGTTTTCTACGAGCTCTATTTCGTTAGATACAGCGCTCGGTATTGGCGGAATACCCCGCGGAAGAATTACTGAAATTTATGGTCCGGAGAGTTCCGGCAAGACTACGCTTTGTCTTCAGGTAATTGCAGAGGCGCAGCGTAAAGGCGGCTCCGCTGTTTTTATAGATGTTGAGCACGCATTGGATTTAGTGTACGCTAAAGCTCTTGGAGTTAATACGGAAACGCTAATGCTATCACAGCCGGATTACGGAGAAGCAGCTCTTGAAGTTGCAGAGGCTATGGTAAGGAGTAACGCGATCGATGTTATCGTTATTGATTCCGTCGCTGCGCTTGTTCCTCGAGCTGAGATTGAAGGAGATATGGGAGATGCTCATATGGCAATTCAAGCTAGATTAATGTCTCAAGCTTTGCGAAAACTTACTCCGGCGGTACAAGCTTCAAATACCGCCGTAATATTTACTAATCAACTTAGAAGCAAGATTGGGGTTATATTCGGAAATCCGGAGACGACTACCGGCGGAAATGCCTTAAAGTTTTATGCATCTGTTCGATTAGACATTCGTAGAGTAGCTTCTATTAAAGAAGGAGATGCTGTAATTGGAAATCGCACAAAAGTTAAAATTGTGAAGAGTAAAGTAGCTCCGCCGTTTAGAGAGGTTGAATTTGATATTATTTACGGAAAGGGTATCGACAGATTGGGAGATATGATAGACGTTGCTGTAAAGAGTGGCTTTATTAAGAAAAGCGGAGCCTGGTTTACTTTTGGAGAGGATAGGTATCAAGGCAGGGCTCAGCTTGTAGCAAAAATAGTAGAATCTCCTGAATTGCAGAAGAAAATCTTGGATAATATTCAAGGAGTTCAGACATTTGTACCCGTATCGCCAACTTCAGAGGAAATACCAAATGCCTGAGGTAGTAATTCAATCAAAATCCGATTATCGATTTTCACTCGTTAGTTATGCTGATGCTGTCGATGGAATAGCAAATGCCGCTCTTGCAAGAAGGTTTGATTTTTCGAAAGAGTTGAAAGAGGTGGTAGCGATATCTTCTAGCTTACCCAATAATCCTGAAGACGATATCTCACAATTTACACTATTCTATGCTACTATTCAAAATTCTTTAAGTAGAATTACCGTTATTTTGCTAGATATGCTGTTTGAGAGAGGTGAGTGGAAAGCCTTATCTCGATCTTTAAAAACCGTATACGATAGAAGCAAGCGGATGCTTTACGCCACGAGAGAGGACATTCAAAAGCTAAAGAATCAGCAGTTGCAAGAGGCGGCTGTACAAAATGAAATTTCTGAACTTGTAAGTTTAGGAGAATTAATTGCTTCCGCAATGGATGAACTTGATACCGGAATTGAGATAGCTACTCTTAAAAAAGCGGATTTAGAATCTGCGAATGTTAATTTAAATCGTCAGCAGCGCGCTATCGAATCAATGATTAGTTTAGGGCTAATTCAACCGAAGGATGGAATATATGGTACAAAAAGATAAATTGACGGGCGTAATATCAGAGCTTACCGCGACAGAAAAGCTTATTATTTCATATCGGCTTAGTATTGCTAATACTATGAAAGCCTTGTTTAGGAAGAGTCCTTATACGGACATACCGCCGTTTGCTGCAGCTTTAAAGCTACCTGTGCTAAGCGTTTTGAAAATTATAAATAGTACGCATGATATTTTGTTATCTGACCTCGTAGCAATAGATGTTTACAGCAAGTATTTAGATAGTTTAAAAGCTGACGATAAGAAACGCATTGCTACGATTTCCGCTTTGTCTATAGTAGCAGTTGAGAATTTTTCTGCAATTCCAAAGGAGCTTGTTAAATCTGTAGTACCTTTTGTTAAAGATCGCGGCAAGAGAAGAAAAGCCGGCGTAAAGTCTTCTATGGATAAGTCAAGAGTTCGCTTGAAAGGACAAAAGAAATGAAGCTATTTACAGAAGCTGAGATAAAAATTTCAATAATGTCAACACTTGCAGATTATGCAAGTATTCCGTCGGACTCCGGGCAGGAAAGTAAATTTTATGATCATCTAAAATCTACGTTTTCTAAGAATACTCGGGATTGGCTTGAGATGAGAAGGGGCGAAAAGCTATACTTCGCGTTTTATGCTCCTGAACCGGTACTTTCCGGAATGTGTGCGTTAAATAATCGAGAGATTTTACAGTTTTTCGTAGTGCATCTTGATCGTATTGAAGTCGGAAAAGTGACTTACGAAGATAAAGGAGAGATATTAAAAGGGCAGTTAGATGATCTTATCGGTATTGCAATATTAAAGCTATTATCTACTAAATTTGAAATTCCTATTTTGTTTACGACCGAGGAAGAGCCCGTACGCTCTGCTTGGCAAGTAAAAGCTGTTATTGACTTGCTTGGAGGGCCGGAGGATCCTGCTGTATTTCCAATCGGAATAGATATAGATGTTTATACTAACCTTAAACAATTCGACGATGGCAGAGTTGATATTAGGCAAGCAGATGCGTGTGCGACGTTTACTTCCGAGCTACAGCGAGAATTTATTGCCGTAGCAAAGTCGAATAACATTCCTTATAGTAAAGATAGCGGATGGTCGTATAATGAAGTAGGTAAGATGTTACAAAGCACTGACGCGCGATATACCGGAGCCTATTTAGGCATTCCGCTCGTTAATTACCATACAGCGAATGAGGAAACTTACTGGACGTGTATTTATAATATTATTACACTCCTCTCGGAGTATTTACAATCTAAATATAACAATAATAATAATAATAAGGAGAAGAATTCTTATGCAAGTTGATATCATTAATTATTCACCTGTTCCTGTAGGCACCTATTTGTTAAAGGTGACCGATTGTCAGTTACGGCAAAACTCGAAGGATAACAGTAACTTCCTTGGGTGGAACTCAGCGATTGAGAGTCCGGGCAGCGATCTTCATGGAAGAAATATTTCTATAGCTACTAGCCTTAAATTCGGCCCGAAATCGTTTGGTTACAAATTTTTGAAAGCTCTCGGACTTCAGCATGAAGAAGGAGAACTCAAAGTTAATACCGATGATTTTATAGGGTGTTATTTTTATGCGAAGGTTGGGCTTAAGCCTGATAATACTGATAATAAGATCGAAGATGTTTGGAGTGTTGCTGAATTTCAAAAGATGGTTTCGATGGCAGCTCCTCCGCAGTCTGCAGCGCAATCAGCTCCGCCGGTTCAGCGTATTGTACCGCCGGTTCAGCGTATTGTACCGCCGGTTCAGCCTCCTGGTACGCAGGCGCCAGCATACTCATCGCAAGCTTCGCGATCGCCGTTACCTCCTGTTCCGTCTCCGGTTTCTACTCGTCAAGCTTCTGCAATTTCGCAGCCGTCGGTGCCGCAAGCGCTGCCGACCGCGGATTTAGATCTTGATTTTCCGGCGAATTAAAGCAGTAAATGAAAAGAGGTTCAGGTAAAGGTAAAGGTTCTCAATTCGAAAGGGACGTTTCCCTACTCTTAGATGAGTGGTGGAATGTCCCCAAGAATACGTTTTGGAGAACTCCGAATTCTGGCGGATGGTCTGAGCCGGGAGATATTTCTCCTCGGCATTCACAAAATAATGATGAAAAAGTCTTTTTTCCATTCATTGTAGAATGTAAGTTTTATAAAACGATCGATTTCTGGGAATTGTTAAAAGCAAATAAGACTCAGCCGCTATTTTTACAATGGCTTGATCAAATCCGTAGAGAGAAGAAGCAGGCTATCGATGCTGGTCGCTCAGACAAATTAGTAAGCTTGTTAATTTTTAAGCAGAACGGCGGGCCAATTTGCGTAGCTTACGATGAGATGGAGCTTTTAACTGTTTTATTATCAACAATTTACGCTTCTGCAGAGTCGCTAATCGACGAGTTTGTTATTAGCTACGAGCGGTTAGCACTTTTGCGGATTCCTTATTTAAACAGAGGATTTGTAGTGACGCGGTTTGCAGATTTCACAAGAGTTATTACGAAAGAGTTTGTTTATCGCTTTCGAGATTGTAAACCCTCTCAAGGTTCTGCTAGCAATAAGCTAAGCACTTCGCAGAGAGACGACGTAATTAAGAAATTCCCCTTTTTTAAAACGGGAGATGTGTAAATGCCTTCTGTACTTGTATTTGATATCGAGACTAGAGCCTTACAACTTACAGGCCCTCTAGAGAAAGCGTTAGTACATAAAGTACGGAATGTCTTGCCCGATAATCGCGCTAAGAAGATGTTGGATTATAGATATTTACATCCCGCGTATGCCGAGGTAGCAGCTATTTCTGTACTACGAGCAGCTTCTGAGAACGCCGCGAGAGAAGAGTGTGTAGAGGCGGTGATAGTAGGGGACGAAGAGGATATTCTTCGAACGTTTATTAATTATATTGATGATTTTAATGGATTGTTCGTTACTTTCAATGGATTTGGGTTTGATATTCCGTTTATTATAGCTCGCTGTGCAGTTTACGGCATACAAATTCGTAATTCTCGGTTTTTAATGCTAGCTAAATTTCGAAGTGCTCCTCACTACGATGTGATGGCTCTACTTGGAAACTGGGGAACGTTTCCTGTAAGTCTTCAAGAAGCTTCTCTTATGTTTGATGTAGTAAATTCAAAAGATTATCTTGAAGGTGAAGATATTCTTAAATTTTTGCAAAGAGCAACTAGCGAAGAGTTATCGGAATACTGCAAGGGCGATACGTGGACAACTTGGTGCATTTTTCAAAAAATGTATTTAATTTACCATTAAGGAAATTTTATGATTTATTTTAGCTTATTAATTATTTTTTTGATATGGTTACATTATCTTTCTCCGTTGTTAATTACGTATAAATTAGCGCATCCGGCTGCGAAGACGCCATCAAAAGCTTACCATAAAGCTGCGTGTTTTGATGTATATGCGGTAGAAGACACTACGGTTCCCTCCGGCGGTTGGAAAGAAATTAATATTGGAGTAGCATTCGCAGCGTGGCCTCATATTTATTTTTCGCGGTTAGGCGTAACTTTTACGCCGTTAGGAAATATTGCGGCTAAAATTCATACCCGTTCTGGATTGGCTAAGAAGAAGGGTCTTCGAGCTCATCTTGGAATTATAGATAATGATTATAGGAATGCGTGGACAGTACTTATGTTTAATGGCTACGAATTTCCGGTAAGATTTCACGCAGGTGATAGAGTAGCTCAAATAGAATTTTACAGAGTTCCGAGTACGTATTTATTTAAAAAAGATAAGCTGTCCAATTCTTTAAGAGGGACGAATGGGTTTGGAAGTACGGGAAAATAATAATCGGTTTTCGCAAAGTTGAGCTTTTTTCGAGCAGTGAGTAATATGCAGGCGTGTTTAAAATTTTTAAATAAGAAGATATTTTTTTGACTATTCGAGGCTTGTGAAGCTCTGATCGAGATTGTTAAATTAGCTTTCATATTAAGTAATTAAATTTAGTCTTTTAGTAAAGAGGTGATAAAATGTTTGATGCTTTGGTGTTTGCAGCCCCTAAACCGGCTTTAAGGTTTACTACAATTTCTGAAGCTTTTGAAGCTTCGCAAAATTATACTGTGTCTCCGCATATTGTAACTCTTGGAGATTTAAAAATAGCTGACAGCGGCTTAATTGCTAACGGAATTCCTGATCAGCGAATTACTCTTTACGGATTTCAATCTTTCTGTAAGATTCTTGGTATTCCTGATCCGTTCAGATTTCAGATACCGCTTGATTTATTATTGTTTAATATGCGTCGCTTAATTGATGAAAAAGCCGGAGAAGAAGTAGCATTATTACTTCGGCCCGATGGAGATATAGCGTCAATAGTTAAAACTCCGTACGCTGAAATTTCTTATCCGAATATTCTTGGGGCACTGCAAGATCGGGAAGGGCTTAAATATGTCGATTTAACAGAGAATCTTATGAGCGTAGGACTTACGTTTGATTCGCTAGGAGCACTGACCGGAAAAGGTGCGGAAGATGTATTCTATGTAGGTACATTTCTTTGGAATTCTATAACAAAAGCAAAAAAGCTTTCCGTTACTTCCGGATTTTATCGTACTTCGTGTACTAACAGCTATTTACTGCCTGTTATGGGAAGGTATACCGCTAATTACGACGTAGAGGATGAAGATTTGAGGTTATCAAAATTCTTAAGCTTAATTGATTCTTACGATACAGAAGTTGTAAATCGCGTGCAGGCCGATTTTACAAATTTTGTTCACGGTAATTTGAATGAATTAGAAGCAAGCAAGTTATGGAGTATTTTTTCTACTAATTTTTCCGCGGTAGAAGCGGATGAATTTTTTGGATTCGACGAAGAGGCGAGAAAAGATTTTCTTGCCGGCGTACAGAAAAAATTAGATTTCAATAAGCGTGCACGGCTTTTAAATCTTCTTCCGGAATCTATTGATGAGACTACTTTTTCTCGATATAATGTAATTAATGAGCTAACACTTAGAGCACAAGAGTTTTCTGGATTGGAGAAAGCAAAGCTCGAAGAGATAGCCGGCAAATGGATGACAGGATTTATGCTTAATTAATATGCTTAAAACATTACGATTAGAAAATTTTCAAGCTCATAAAGATACAATTATTGAATTTAGCTCCGGGCTTACCTGTATTATTGGTCTTAATAATCACGGAAAAAGCGCTATTCTTAGAGGAGCGCGTAAGGTAGTTCGTAATGAGCCGGAAGGCTCCGTATTTATACGGGACGGAGAAAAAGAGACCCGGCTTACACTAACTACTGATACCGGGCAAGTAATTCGTCGAGTTCGCAATGATGGAAGTGAAGGCGCTAACGCTTATGTTATATCTCAAGCTCCTAAGAACGTTGAGTTTAATAAATTCGGTTTTGATATTCCACAGGAAGTATTGAAATATTTTGAAAGTTCAGAGCTTCAAGTATTTGGAGATGTAGAGTATGATCTTAATTTTCGAACACAGTTTGATAATTTATTTCTTACGTTAGGGAAAGGTCTTGCTTCTCTTAGAGGTAAGGTACTCAGCAAACTTACAGGTATAGATAAGGTGCAGAGAGCAGTGCAACTTGCAGCATCTGAAGAAAAGCAACTAAGTATGGCTTCTAAGAAAATTTTACAGCAAGTAGCAGAAGCGACGGCTGCTCTATTGCCGTTTGAGAATCTTGATCTGCAGTTAGCGGCTTTAGAAGTAATCAAGCAGCGAGAAGATTATATAACATCTGCTGAGCTTTATATTTCAAACTTAAAGAATTTGAATAGCACGCTCGTAGAGCAAACAGCAACAATAGTAAATCTTTCTTCTATTGTTAAAGTTTTAACGAGAAGTTTTAGCGATTACGTGACGGCCGTTAATACGACGCAGGCTGTATTGAAACTTTTGAATGAGTTGAATGAGATTGAAATTGAGATAGCGATCATTGGAAAGGTAGTAAACATCATTTTGCCCGATATTCAGGCAGCTGTACGCTCTCAAGAACTCGAAACGCATTTGCAAGAGTATTCAGTAATTTTAGCCAAAGAGTGCCGCTATCAACCGCGAGTTGCGCAAACGCTTCCAGATACGCAAGATCTTTCATTAGTAAAGACTCGAGTATTTCAGCTACAGGCAGTAGAGCAAGGCTGGCAACAGCTAGACAGCGCAATTGTTTTCTGTAAAGCCTCGCTAACAGAAGTTACTTCGCAGCTTACGTTTGCGGAAAAGGAATTATTAGAACTTAAGGCCGAATTGCAAATTTGCCCTGTTTGCAATAAAGCTTTTTAATAACTGCTTGTTTAATAGTAATATCATTTAGAGAGTTGATTAATGAAATTTGGTTTTTTTACAGATTTGCACGCTCGAGGAGACAGTCCGGAAGGAAGAACGGATGATTTTTCTCGATCTGTGCTTACAAAACTTGAGGAAATAGGAGATATTTTTAAAAAGGCTAAAGTAGATCTTATTCTTTTTGGAGCAGATTTATTTGATACGTACGATCCTGCAAAATCTGTTATAGCAGACGTCGGTAAAATTTTAAGAAGCTGGAATCTTCCGATAGTAAGCGTAATTGGAAGTCATGATTATTGCGGATATCAAGTTAAAAGCCTTCGTCGTACTGCTGTTGGACTTTTAGCGGCAACAACGGATTACCTTACGCTAATCGGCGCTCCGGGATTACCGCAGTTTTATGACACAGGCGACGTTAGAATTTACGGAAATTCTCATTCTCATGATCTGATTTCTTGCTCTGATGCATTTTATTACCTAAAACCCGAATATATTAAGTATCAAATGCAGATGATTCATGCTGATGTTATTGATCAGCATGTAATTTGGAATCATATACTTTGCAAAGATGTAAGTACAGAATCAGATTTAGTACTTATTGGCCATTATCATTCCGGTTGGACAACTCCGTATATCGTTGATAAAGAACGAAAAGATTATTATCTTCCTTTAGTGCAGGGAAGCGAAAGCTATTTACTGCCAGAAAATTGTACGACTTATATTAATCCGGGGAGTATTGGAAGAATGTCTAATACCGGAAAGCAGAGAGTGCCGAAGGTGTTGCTTATAGAGACTCCCGTAAAGGAACACGCTTTGGCATCGGTTACGTACGTACCCTTAGTAACAGCATTAGCTCATCCGTTTAAAGATAAGCTTAAAGTTGCAGAAGAAGAGAGTGTAGATATACACAATCTCTTATCAATGCTTTCTTCGCCGTCGATGGAAGCGGTAGATTTTAAAGCGGTTTTAGCTGCTACGGCGAGGCAGTTAAATTATTCAGCCGCTGTCATTGAAAAGGCGTTCGAAATTATAGAAAGGGTGTAGCATGGCAGCAGATACGACCAAGGTGATATACAGTCCTGTTGACAAGAATGGGCAGCCCGTAATAACTAGTTTATGCTCGTTCGCTACAGTAGCTGAGGGAGCATTACAGATACGTTGGAATACCTCCCCGGTTAAAGTGAGGTATATTCCACTACAGCAATTAGAGTGGGTAGATATAATTACTGAACCTTCGAGAGAGAAAGACAAGGAGAATTAATATGTGGAAAATCACTAAAGATTTCGATTTTTGTTACGGGCATCGAGTACACAATCAAAAATTAAATTCTGAATTGAGTTTAGATTCTTGTCTCGCTTGTCGACATTTACATGGACATCAAGGCAGAGTTCGAGTTAGTCTTGCAGCTGCAGAGCTTGATCACGGAATGGTGACCGATTTTAAACATTTAAATTGGTTTAAAAAATTTGTAGATGATTATCTTGATCATAAATTTATTATCGATAAAGAAGATCCGTATTTAGCTACACTTTTGTTTAGAATTAAGAATCCGGAGCGTCCGTTATGGATTATTTATAAAGAGGGCCATAACACTCTTTTTCCTACGGAGTATGATTCGCTTCCTTACTACGAGAAAGAAATACTTGAAGGTTTAGTTATTGTACCGTTTGTTCCGACTTCAGAAAATTTAAGTCGGTGGCTTCATGATATTATAGTAGAGAAGATGCCCGGGTACGATGCGACTATTGAGTTTTATGAAACTCCAAAATCGAGTAGTTATTACGTAAATCAATAGTATTTTGTGTTTATTATTAGAAAAAAGGAGATTAGATGCTAACAAAAACAGGTGATGGAACAGAACCGGCAATTCGGCTTGAGAATATAAAGTCGCGAATTGCAAAATTAAACCAATCGAAATTAGAAGCGCAAGCTCAGCTTACAGTTCTTTCTCAGCAGAAGGAAGCTAAGTTAAGAGAGTTAAGCGCTCTTGGCATTACTGATTTGTCTAAATTATCAGTGACGATTGCCGAGCAAGAAAACATTCTTAATCAGCAGTTAACTTATCTTGAGGATGAAGTAACTAAATTAGAAGCTTTTCTTTTAGGGGGGCAATAGTGGATATTACGTTAGGTAAGCCCGAGGGAGAAGTAATTCTTGATAAACTTTCCGCAGAATTAGATAAAACGGGAGAATTTGGAGAGAAAGGTTACGAAGAGCTTTCTGAAGTTCCTCACGCTATAACTACGAAAGCTGTTTTGATAGGAGAGGTTTGGGTTCCAAAAAGTCAATTAAAAATTGATCGTAATCGTCGGCTTTACGTGAAGGAGTGGTTTTTTGCTGAATATTTCTGCTGAAATTCGTATCGCTAAGATATCGGAAAAGCTTAATAGAAAATTGGGGCAGCGAGAAGCTTTGCAAGCGGCTTTGCAGAAAGTTTTAAATGATCAAATAGTTAATCAAGAAGCCCTGCAGATTATTGAGCAAGTTCGCAAGCTGTTAGAGATTTTTATTAAGAGTACAGAAGCGCGTATGCGATCGTACATCGAGCCGATTGTAAACGAAGCACTTAAATTTGTATTTAATCAAAATTTATATTTTCACGTTTATCTTGCTTCGCGAAGGAATCAAGTAGAGGCAGACTTTATTATCCTTCGCTCTGAAGCAGATGAAGAGACATATCAAAAATTTATTTTAGAGCCTGTGAAATACGCAATTCCGTTGGAGCAATTAGTAAAGGAAAGAAAGAATTTAGACGATATTTACGGAGGCGCTGTTTCTCAAGTGTTAAGCCTTATTCTTGTATTAGTATTCGCTGAGCTGTTAAAAGTAAAAGGTGCTATTTGGCTCGATGAGCCGTCGTCTGCTGTACATTCGGAATATAACTTAAAGCTCGGGCAATTAGTTTCTTCTTTATCTAGAAGATTTGATCGACAATATGTTATCGTAACCCATAGCGCAGAATTTGCGTCTTATTCCGATATTACGTATAGGGTAAAGAAAATAGGAGATATTGCAACGGTTGAGAAATTAGAAGGTGAAGCATGATAGAGAATTTATTACATTTTTTAGGAATTTGTCCAGATTCATTGAGTCATCCCTCGTTATTATGGCTACTGACTGGCGGAGTTAGCGTTGGGATCCGGCAGATTGTTTTGAAATTTTTTCCACGATCCTTAAAGACGGTGAGAAAGTAGTGGAAAAATATCAAATTTCGTTAGAAGTTATAAACGAAAGGTTTATCGCTGCCCCTGATTTTTGTCCTCATGCTTCTTTACCTGCAGACGCACTTTTGAATAGTACAAAACGGATAATCGCTCCTCAAATTTGTTCTGTTTGCAAAGCCTGTGAATTTTTGTCAAGCGTTAATGAAAACGTTTTTCCTGTCGCGCCGGCATCTGTAGGATTTAGCGACGCGCAGAGAGCTAAGTTTATAAAATATTTAACAGAAGTTAATGGAAAGCTTGCGCAATCTGTTAGCAGTCAATTGCTTTATCTTCGGCAAAAACAGCGACTGCCCCTGGCTATCTTTATTTCTTCGTGGGTTTTTCAGCAAGCTGCTGCTTATTTGCAATTATCCGCAGATGAGATATCTTTATTATTAAGTTATTACGGAGCAGTTCCTCAAACCATTGGAGTTATAAGTGGATGTCCTGTAATTTTACTTGCAAAGCTCGGTAAAACTAATATACAGGTAGTTGGAGAGATAGAATGGAAATAAGATCCCTTAAGTTCGTCGGTAATATGCACGTGAAGATTAACCAATCCCTTTGCCCTCATTCATACTTACATAAAAAGAAGATAAAAGAAGAATGGGCAATCGAGGGTTGTAATGTTTTTTGCTGTACGCCAACAGAAGATAGCTTTATATTTGACCGCTGTATGTTTCATCCAAAGGGTAATACAGCTCTTAGAATTAGAAAAGTATTGTTAAAATATATTCCCGCAAATCGTCGTTCTAAGATTTTAAAAAAGGCAGCGGTATGACCTTTGCTACTTACGAGCAAGCTTTGAAAGTTACTACTCACGATGGTTATTGCAGGTTCTGTGGAAGCGTCTTTACTGAGCTTGTTAAGCCTCTTGGAGGCAAGTGGAAGGCGGTTAAGCTTAATACTTCAAAAGAGCATATTTGTCCGACACTTATCGAGAAATACGGTTATTTGAATTGTCCTTATGAGTTAATGGTATTTTTATATCTTACGCAATCTCGAAGGCTTACAGAGGAGATGTTTTTTAACGCTTATGTTAATGAGACGCATCTGCATAATCATACACTTGAGAATTTCTTTTTGTATATGAATTTATCCGAGCATTTGAAGAAAAAACGCGTTTTCTTTTATCCGGAAGGTTTATTTATCTGCGATAATCGAAAATATAAATGGTGGCTGAATGCTGCTAATACGCACTTTTTGTTTGACTCCGTAGATATATTCAGCATATTACTACCTTTTATCAAGAAGAAAACTATCTTCTATTCTCCATTGTTACAACAAGGAGAAATAAAAGAATTTTTTGAGGTCTCAACTTATAAAGAAGCAATTTATAATCTTAATGAAATCTTCCTGCCTGAGACGTATTATAAAAAATACGAAGGTAGAAGTCGAGGCGAGATTAAGAAGAAGATATATAATAGAGTTGTTTATCCGTTTTTGTATCTTTCAAAGCACGATTTTAAAGCTGTGGAGCTGACGGAGGATACGCTGCCAGAAATGGAAGCAATTCATGCAGAGTGGTGCGCTTATAAATTAGCTCAAGATAAGACATTTAAGATAATGTTTTCAACTAATCGATATAATCGAGCAGTACGAGAAATGTATTCTGGAAATTCTTTTACCGAAAGATCGAAGTTTTATTGTAAGCTTTTTTATTGGGAAGGTAAGCCGTTCGCAGTTCGTCAATGTTTACTTTTAGGAGATACATCTTACGATATCGGATTTTTTAGCTTATTTTGGACAGTACCTTCGCAATTGCTCTTATATTTGAATGCGTTTTGTCTTAAAGAATTGCAAGCTCTGGGAGTAGTCTATCACTATACGGGCATGGTTATGGATAAGTATTTAGAAGCGTCGAAAAATCATTTTCCGGCTGCTACAATTGTAGGTTACAAGTATAAATTTAAAAAATCTTCGTAAGTCGTGAGAGCGAAATAAAACGTACCGGAACCCATACCGATACAATCCGCGACATGAGTACCATGATGTACTTTCCTTGTAAGCGGCCGCAGCTGGTCGCTTATTTATTATCTTTGTGTTTATTATAATTAACATTTTAAGAAGCTATGATGAACATTACGAAGAAATCAATTCCTGTTTACGCGAAGAAATTACCAATCATTGATTATAAAGAAATCTTAGTTTATGTAGCCCTCGATGGAAGAGAATTTACTGTTGAAGCCGAGTGTAAGGCTTATGAAGAAAGGATTGAGCACGATAGATTATGGAAAGAGGTAGAAACTTTATCTATTCCAGAGGAAATTGTTATAGAAGGATTTCCGACTGAATATTACTACTCAGCTACGCAAGATCAGCTTAATAGGATTCTTACTCATGTAGGCTTTCATGAAGATGAGGGTCATTCTCTCTGTATCGTATACCTTAATGATAAGAGAAAAAAAGATCTAAGCGTAAGAGAAATGCCGGACGAGATTATCCGGCAAGGTAATTGGGTAGGATATCAAAAACATGATGGCGGAGATTATCCTGATACTTATTATATTTATTCTTTACAGTATGTAAAAGCGATTTTATTGACGCATATTACTCAGCTTTCAGCAGTTGAAAAGCTTCATGTAATTGAGAAGGAGAGTTAGCATGTTAGAGCGAGATACACTTGATTATTTACGATCATTTATTGAATCAGCTAATGTAAAATCGGCTGTAATTTCTCCTAATTTTTTTCAAAGTTTTACCGGATGTTTAGATGGAGCTTGCGGAGGCTGCTGTAAGAAAGTTTCTTTACTTTACGATCAATCTTCCAATAGGTGGAAATCGCTTATGGAAAACCATCCGCTAATAGCAGATGATTTTCAGCTTCGGATCATTAATAATCATTCCTTTATGGAGAATAAGCAAAAAGATAATAAAACAGATAGATGTAAGTATTTAGATGAGCGAGGATTGTGTTTTATTCATACCTGCAAGCCGCTTGCGTGTACTCTTCCTATGATGAAATTTATTAATAAGAAGACCGGCCCGGTGTTCCTCTCTTCTATCTATTCTCGAAGGCACGCTTTCCGCAGGATGGATGGTCAGAGAGGAGCACTTTGTAAAATTATTCCGTATCTTAAAGAAGATACTCAGCAGAAGTTAGCTAATTTGCGAGAATTGATAGAATTTCTGCAAGCGGCAGGAGAAAATGTAGAAAGTATTAAAAAATTAGTGAATTTAGTGTTTGAGGCCTGGGAGGATAAAGAAATTCGTAATATATCCCCAAGAGTAATAAGAATTTGGGAGAAGGTATGAAACGGCAGATTTCAATGCCCTCCCGGAAGAGGCTATCGTCGCCACAATTGCAGTTTTTGCAAGGGTTAGATAAAGTAGAGGTGAAAGCAATTATAACAGCGTGGAAAACGTTCAAGCGATTATTACGGTCAGGAGATTTTAACGGAGATCGTTTTGAGCGGGTTCGAGATTCGGTTCTTATAAAAACCAGATTACTTAGTTATTTTGATGGTATTTTGCTAAAAGTTACTACGGTTTTTTTTAGTTCTGCATTTACTTATCGAGCGGATATAGATATTATATTAAAAAATGCAAGTTGAAATTTCTATAATTATAACAGATGTTGCGTTAATTTGCCCCAGCTGCGGAGGGCATACTTTTCGGAAAGTTCACGGATCTGTTTATTGCATTAATAAAACTACTACTTTTCCTAATATTGATCCTGCTATTTGCGGGTATCACATTTCGACAACTCATAATACTAAAAAACGAGGTCCTAAGAAAGCTACCAGGTGTTCTGTGCCGGGATGTCGTAAGCTGCCGTATCCAGGAACTGGAAAATGTCAAAAGCATTTATTTTTGTATATTAAAGCGCGGAAACGTTTAAAACGTTCGTAAATGTGTTTTTTATTAGAAATTATTAATATTAGATAGAGAAAGCATTGTTTATTCATAAATTTGAGAGTAGAAATATGAGTAAGAGAGTTGCGCATAATTTATGGTTTGTTACGCTTGCAGTACTTACACTAATAATTTATAGCTTTGGTGAGATAAGATTTAGTGTCTGTTTTCTTATCCTTTGCGGACTTGCGGTGCTGACTTCTGTACTAAATTGGTTAGATGAGCAAATCGAAAGATCGAGTAAGCAAGTTTTTGCTACAGAAGCAAATGCCTGGATAGAAAAGAAGCCGGTCCTTGATCATGAAAGCATGCTATTGGTTTGTTACGATTTGCAAGAGCCCGCCCACGTAGATTTGTTTATTGTTGCAAAATCCTTGGATACTGAAAGCGGGGGATACTGCATTCTTCGTCATCGAGATAAACAAATTATTAAATATGATGAGGTACTTGGAGTAGCTTATAGAATTATTGAATTTTCCAAAGCACATTAGCAATTTTGTATTTATTATAGTATAAGCGACAGGAATTAGAAATGTTAAATATTGATGATTTTTTACCAATTGATATTGCTGCTGTACTGATAAGAGCGAATATTGCGAGTCAAAATTTCCTGTAGAGGGGGAGCTGTTACTGAAAGTGAAGCAGCGAAGATCAATAGTGATGTAACTGCGATTTTCTTGAGCGACACGTTAGTTGATTTGCCGAAGTTTTTAGCAAATTTAGGAACTAGGATAGTGACCACAAAAGAACAGCTGTCTTCACTTCTCTTTTAGAAATAAGATTGTAGTTTATAGAAGAGCAGAGATAATAAAATAATCACTCCTTATTATTACCTTCTACTTACTTTCAGAGATGGGAGATAGTTGTATATAGTCGATTACGTATAGCTTTGAGTAAATTTTAAGATATCTCAAAGCTTGAAAAATAGACTTTCTCGGTCTATTATTCTGATGTATATTAATAAAGCAGGCAAATTCAATGACCTTACGCTATATTCCAACGCGCCGCCTCGATGTATTATCTGAGAATACGCAGATCTTATTAGAAAATATTAAGAAATCTAATATTATTGTAAACGATGCTGTAGAGGATGTAAGTTTATCGAGTGTAGAAGAACGATTACCGCTAAGTGAAGCCTCGCAGATGATAGATCTCGGTTTTGGAGTATTTAAACAGGCTTCGACGGCAGTTGATCTAGGAAAGATTTGGATTCGTCAAGAAATAATTGATCCGGTAACCGGAAAAAAAGAAGATTGGTTAGTAGTATATACGAATGATGATGAGGAAGTAATTCGTCAAATTTCAAATTTGCAAGTAGGTTCTGCTGCATATAAGAATTTATCGTATCCTTTCCCGAATGTGCATACCGCTGCCGCAAGTAAATACAGCTGGGTAAATTTAGAAGAAGATTTCGACAAAGAATACGTTAGCGAAAGCAAAAATCTATTTAGAAAAAATAAAAATAATCAATTGCATAGTCTTCATTCTCCTGCTATAGAATTTGCAAATGGTGATAAATATTGGTGTCAAGACGATAAACTTCACCGAACTGATGGTCCTGCTTCAGAATATGCAAACGGCGATAAACTTTGGTATCAAAACGGTAAACTTCACCGAGCTGACAGTCCCGCTATTGAATGGGCTAACGGTGCTAAAGAATGGTACGTAAATGATAAACTTCATCGAATCGATGGTCCCGCTATTGAGAAGCCGAACGGTGATAAAGAATGGTATGTAAATAATGAACTTATCGGTAAAAGTGATAACGGATTTACCGATGAAGATTTTGAAAATTGGAAACAAGAAAATCCGGATAAGTTAGAAGTTACCGCAAATCTGTTAAATAAATTAAGCTGGGTAAATTTAGAGGAAGATTTCGATAAAGAATATATTGATGAAGACGGAGATCTGCTTAGAAAAAATAAAAACGATGACTTACATAGCCTATATTCTCCCGCCGTTGAATTTGCAAATGGTACTAAATATTGGTATAAAAACGGTAATCAGCACCGAACTGATGGTCCTGCTATAGAAAGGGCTGACGGCAGCAACGAATGGTATCAAGACGATAAACGTCACCGAACTGATGGTCCTGCTATAGAATATGCAAATGGTGATAAATTTTGGTATCAAAATGGTAAATGTCACCGAATCGATGGTCCCGCTATTGAGAAGCCGAACGGTGATAAAGCTTGGTATGTAAATAATGAACTTATCGGCAGGAGTCGCGACGGCTTTACTGATGAAGATTTTGAAAATTGGAAACAAGAAAATCCGGATAAATTAGAAGTTACGCTAAGTAATTAATGCGTACGCTTTATAGATATTTAAAAAAAAATAAGAGAATAGCAATGACAAATTTAGAAGAGTATCCAAAAGTAATGCGAGCTCGCGCTGACGTGGATGTCGCTTACGATGCGTTTAATGTTCCTTTATATGTCGGTGATAGAGTGCAAAATGCTAATGGACAAGTAGGGGAGATAGGTGGAATTAAAGATAACAGTACGGTGTACGTTAATTATATACCGGATGCTCGATTGCTTGGAAAAAAAGAATTTATTCGAGTTGATGTGCCTGTTATGCAGCCCTCAAATATTTTGACAAAACACGCTCACGCTATTATTACTCTAGGCGGATTACAGTATATTTGCAACGGCGATACATATTATTTGAATCATTTAGAGACAGGTACAAAAAGAGAAATTAGTAAAGCTGCGTACGCTAGAGCTCGTGAGAAATTTTTTATGAATAGATCAGCCAGTAGCGGAATGTTAACATTAGAGGTTGAGACGCTACTAAAAAATAGTCTTAATCTTGAAGTAGTTGATTCGGATAAGGTAGATCAAATTGTTGCTAAGTTATACGCTGAAGATATTCGAACGCTGCAAGAGGTACGGCAGCGAGAGAGAGAAATTGTAGAAATGTACAAAGCAGCAAGTAAGTATAGCTGGGTAAATTTAGAAGAAGATTTTGATAACGAAAAGGTTGATGAAAGCGGTACTTTAAGAAGAGAGAATAAAAATACTCAATTGCATAGTTTACATTCTCCTGCTATTGAATGGGCTAACGGTGATAAAGTTTGGTTTCTGAATAATAAACGTCATCGAACGGATGGACCGGCTGTTGAACTTGCAAACGGTGATAAATTTTGGTATGTAAACGGCGAATTTATCGGGGAAGCTAGTGATGGTTTTACCGATGAAGATTTCGAAAATTGGAAACAAGAAAATCCGGATAAGTTAGAAGTTACAGCAAATCTGTTAAATAAACTAAGTTGGATGGGAGAAGGTAAAGAAGATTTCGATAAAGAATATGTTGATATAAGCAACAATCTGCTTAGAAAAAATAAAAATAATCAATGGCATAGTCTCTATTCTCCTGCTGTAGAAAGGGCTAACGGAGATAAAGGATGGTATCAAAACGACAAATGTCACCGAATTGATGGTCCTGCTAAAGAATATGCAAGCGGTGATAAATTTTGGTATGTAAACGGCGAATTTATCGGGGAAGCTAGTGATGGTTTTACCGATGAAGATTTCGAAAATTGGAAACAAGAAAATCCGGATAAGTTAGAAGCTACCGCAAATCTGTTAAATAAACTAAGTTGGATGGGAGAAGGTAAAGAAGATTTTGATAAAGAATATGTTGACATAAGCAACAATCTGCTTAGAAAAAATAAAAATAATCAATGGCATAGTCTCTATTCTCCCGCTGCAGAACTTGCAAATGGTGATAAACTTTGGTATCAAGACGGTAAACTTCACCGAACTGATGGTCCTGCTGCAGAATTTGCAAATGGTGATAAATCTTGGTATCAAAATGGTAAATTTCACCGAATTGATGGTCCTGCTGTAGAAAGGGCTAACGGAGATAAAGAATGGTATGTAAATGGTAAGCTTCACCGAACTGACGGTCCTGCTATGGATTATGCAAATGGCGATAAATTTTGGTATGTAAATGATAGCCTTCACCGAATTGGTGGTCCCGCTATGGATTATGCAAATGGTGATAAATTTTGGTATCAAAATAATAAACTTCACCGAACTGACGGACCTGCTAAAGAATTTGCAAATGGTGATAAAGAATGGTATCAAAACGGCAAACTTTACCGAACTGGTGGTCCCGCTTCAGAATTTGCAAATGGTGATAAATTTTGGTATCAAAATAATAATCGTCACCGAACTGACGGTCCCGCTATGGATTATGCAAATGGTAATAAACTTTGGTATCAAAACGATAAGCTTCACCGAACTGGTGGTCCCGCTGTAGAGTATGCAAATGGTGATAAATTTTGGTATGTAAATGACAATGCTATCGGTAAAAGTGATAACGGATTTACCGATGAAGATTTTGAAAATTGGAAACGTGAGAATTCTGACGAATTAGAAGCTACATCGAGTGAGTATGCGGTATTATCAAATTTAGAAGAATTTAAGCCGTTTGCAGTAGCGAAATTGGAAAATTTTAATTTTACCGGCGGAGAAGATTTTACAATGCAGAAATTAAAAGTGGCTGTACGTAAATCAAGTAGCTTGCGAGATATTAAAAAAGCGTTTGTTAAGGAGTCCGCGACAGAGGGACTTGCCGCGTATAAGCTTTTATTAGCTGATTTTCATAAGCAAGCTGTAGATGATACTATTGTAGCATCTCTTGTATCGCGTGCTGCTGGAACAAATCCAAAGGATATTCCTCTTGCCCCTGGAATAAAGTCGAAAAATATCACAATGGACGAAACCGGGGGCATGGGTACTTCTAAGGTAACCGTAGAGTTTAGTAATCCCGAGAAGGGTTTAAATTTTTATCAGACGTTACCTGGAATTGAAGAGCAGACGGCCAAAGCCGAGCAGCCGGAAGAAGGATTTTCTAAAGAACCTGTACCGAATCCTCAAGCTGTACAAATGAATCGAGCTCAAAATTCACAAGCAGTTCAACCCGTAGGTCAAGGAATTGCAGCATCATCTTTAAATTTACAGCCTACAATTTCTTCTTATAGCAAAGAGGGAAAACAAGCAGCAACAGTAATTGTAACAGAGAATAACAAGTTCTCCTTCATTAACGAGGACGGAAAGAACATAAAGCTTAATTGGTCTTCTCCTTTACGTATTGGTAGTATATTCGAACGGCCGGATACTGGAGCAGCTGTAAGACTTATGAATTACGCTAAGCGTGATATTTTTGGAATGGAAGATGTCGATGAGGCTTCAGAGGAAGCGGTCGTGCCTGAAGACACTTCTGTAACTTCTTCGCATAAAGGTAAGGTGCCATTACAGCTAGTTGGATTGGACGGTAACGCTTTTGCAATTATGGGACGCTTTAGAGAATCAGCGAGACAGCACGGCTGGTCACAAGATAAGATCCAAAGTGTCTTAGCTGAGTGTAGGGCTGGAAATTATGATCATTTGCTTCAAACAATAATGCAGTATACTTATGATCCTAATGATGAAGATTATGATGAAGATTATGATGAGATTGATTTTGATGATGATAGAGACGGCGAGATTATTTCTTCGCTTATTTGTAAAGTTTACGCTTCAGAAAAAAAAGAAAAGAAATCAAAGTTTCCAAAATCAGACGCAGCAGTTAGTGTAGATGGTCTGCCCGGTCAAGAAGCTGCAACTGTAGACATCTCTATCACGGGCGATGAAGATGCAATTATGTCTATTATTGAAACAGTATTAGATGAAGTTGGTGTCGATGCAGATACGCTTATAGGAGAAGATTCTGGTGCTGATTTTGTTGTGGATGAAAAGTTAATCGGCGGTGAAGGGGATGGTAAAGAGGATCAAGATTTTGATGATGCCGAGGTAATAAAAGGCAAGGCTGTAGAAAAAGAGCACAGCGACGATGCGGATATAGTTGATGAGATTGTGAAAGATCATTTATCTGAAGATCCGAAGTATTACGATAAATTGAAAAAAGTTGAAAAGAAATCTGATCTTGCCGGTACAGGAGATCGTATAGCGGATGTAGCTATTGAATTATCGAAAGGTTTTACACTTCCGGAGGATAAATGGAAAGAGTTTGTAGAACAAAAACGTTCACTTTACGGGTGGGGAGCTTTAATTGCAGCAGCTAAATACGCTGTTCAGCAGCACTTGATTTCTCAATATTATGCAGATATGGTAAGCGAGATGTATAAATCTTACAGGGATGCTACTAGCAGATTTGCTTCTGCGGCCGATGATGATAGTACTTACGTAGGCGGAGGATCTTGGATGGAAAAGGTTCTTTCGTCTGCTAAAAATGACGGTGGATATGATACATCCGTAATAAGTGATAAGTTAATTAATTTTATACGAGACGCAGCAGATGTTGATGGTGCAGATGTTACTGCTGAAGAGGTAGGTAATTGGATAAGGAGATATAACATGTGGAAAAGCAGAAAAGCTTCGTTTATATCTAGTTCATTTAGAAGAGTAGCTGATGATGTATCAGATCGAGTTGCTCCAATGTCTTGGACAACTAGCGAGACAGGGTTTACGCCGGACGGTTCTGGTAATCCGTTACCTCCTAAGCAAGAATTAAATTCGTCGCCTCAACCTGGAGTACTTTACGATTCTTCAAAAGACTCTGGTCCGCAATTTCAGACGTTAGTTGATCCTGCTTCAAAAAGTGTAACAGTTAGGTTTATGGATTCTCCAGAAGTTCAGAAATTAAATCAGAATCTAAATACGCCTGTGCAAACGGATACGCCTTCAGCTGCAGGACAGCCTCAGCAAGGCAACCAAGCTGGTACTCAAACAGCTCCGTTAAAGTTTGAAGATCAAAATGTACCTATAAATTATTAATAAAAAATTTTTTTAATTCAGGAGATAGAAAAAATGGCACGTGTTATTCCAAATTTTATTAATGAGAGAGAGATTACTTTACCTTCGTGGTTAGATCCGTACGCAATTGTAGAGGCTGCTAAAGGTAAAGAGAGTGGACAAGTAAGTGAGGACAGGCTGCAAAAAACAGCATCCGTTCAAACTACTGATACGAAAGTAATTTCGTACTCATGTGCTACTTGCAGAAAGATTTATCCTTTAGAAGCTGCGGCTTTAAAATCTCAAGCTAATTTAGCAAAGCGTTCAAATATAGAAGTAAATTATACTTGTCCGAAATGCTCTTCCGTATTAGTACCTTATAAATCAATTCGAATGATAGGACAAGTCGACAATCGACATTCTGATAATGTAGCTGTAGAGAAAGATCTTCAGAAAGAAGCATCTACTAATTCATATGTAGATAAGCTGGTGATATTGAAATCATTGTCCGCTTTATCGAAGTTTGCATCGAAGATGGGAATGCATGGAGCTACTGCTCATTATAAAAGAGCCGATCATATAACACTTGCCGGACAAGAATATCCGATTGCTAATAATATTGAATGCGATTTGCAATGGTCGTACGGGCAGAGGCAAACAGGTAGAGCTACTGCTACAATCTCTGTAGATGTAGCTGGTAATTTCGTATTTCCGACAGTATTTAAGATTGGAAATAAAGAAATCCCGTTTACAAAAGAAGCCGTGAAAGATGCTGAAAAGACGGTAGATTTTAGACATCCATTACAATCTCGCCGGCAGACTGATCAGCCCCATTATCGTCCGTCTGATCCGAGCAGGGCGAATGTTGTTACTGCTTCTCAGAGAGTATACGCAGAGCTAGACGATTCATCTAACTATGAAGCTAATGGTTATATGCCGACAGAACAATATGCTAAGACTTATAATGGTCCGGTAGCTACGGATGAGGATGATGAAAAATGGGGAGATATTGAAGAAGGTCGATTATCTGGTTTAGAGATGTCTCAAAGAATGGAAGACGCTTGGTTAAGCTATACTGACGAGATATCTGATAATTTAGCTTGGAGATCTAGTCAGAGACGACTTAAAGCTGAAGGAAAGTCTTATAGTAAAACCGTTGATGCTCCTCTCGGAAAAGCTCTTTCTGATAAGGAATTCGTAGAGAAATACGCTGATGAATATGACGATTACGATGATGACGAAATGATTGTATCCTCATTAGTACAGAAAAGTTCAGCAGCTTATAACTCTTTTCCTGCAGGGAGATTATTAAAGAAATCTGATATTCCAGCGCCGCTTAATCCTAATCAGCAAGTAAAGAATCCGGTAGATGGAAAGACTTATACGGTAAAGACAGTTACTCCCGGGCAAGGAATAACAGTAACTGATCCTACTACAAATCAAGATACGGTAGTAACTGAAGAGAATGCTAAGAACTTAGTTGCCCCGACCGCTTAATTTTTAATTTTGTTAAATGTGGAGAAAGAAATGTCTGATATAAATAATATGTCTCGTAGATGGAAAGATATTCGAGCAACTCTTCGAACTAAGTCGTTGATGGAGTTAAATAATCGTACGTCTTCTTTTCCGGCAGAGAAAGCAATTCCTCTAGAATTTCAAGAAGGTAGAGAAGCTCGAGCAGCTAGAGAGTTAGGTTATAGCCTTCAGGCACCGGATGTTGGCGTAGAGGGACATGATGTAAACGGAGTTCCTGTAGGTGAGAAAAAAGATGTAGAAGTGGGACTGACTGAATTTCCATTTGAGCATAAAAGAGATGCTAATTATTATAAAGAAACTCCTTTTACCGAGCTTGATGAGAATCAAGTAAAGGATAGAGAGCATTTCGATAATGAAAAACGTCTTCCAATGTATAGAATGAAAAGAGAAGAATTTGATGGCTATACTACAAAACTTAATCCTGCTGAAAAAACAGCATTACTAAACGCTCTCGGACTAGTTGTTACCGCAGAGGAGCTTACAACAACGGATCCAGTTCCTGTCGTAAAGCCGGTGGAGTATAAAGAATTGAAAACTGCTCCAAAGATTCCCGAATATTCTGAACCGGAGGTTATCCATCCGGCCGACGGAAAACTTAAAGAAAGCATTACAAAATTAAAGAAGGTGCAAGAAGAGATTAAATCTCTTCAAGCTACTTTAAAAGCGAAGACAGATCCTATTAATCAGATGTTAAAAGACGCGACTAAGCCAATTAATGATGATATTGCCAAGCAGCAAAGTTTATTAAAAAGCTATTTTGATTTAGTATTCGAAAAGTTAGTAGATACTGATGACCAGATAGTAGCGTACGAGAAAGATCTGTATTCAGCGGTAATGCGGCAGAAAGGAGTAGCAGGTACAGCCTCTCTTACTGAAGTAATTAAGGAGGCGGAATCGAGTGCTCCTCTTATAGCTACTGAAATTAATAAATTAAAAGCAATTGTGGAGAATAAGCGAACAACAGAGGTAATTGAGAGGTTATTATACCAATATCCGTTATCAAAATCTCATGAGCAGAAGATAGTTAGTTATCTTCAAAAGACTTCTGAGTGGTCAGAAGTAGAGGATTTAGTAAGTCAGTTAAAGTATTGGTTAATTAATTTTAATAATTTTGATTTTATAACAATTTAATAAAAAGAGGTTA
>Ga0172368_10000140_pt1 | contig 95654 bp, 66 predicted proteins | sample Lak11m_FD_114540 | JGI IMG/M metagenome (GOLD analysis project Ga0172368, IMG submission 114540) | Freshwater microbial communities from Kabuno Bay, South-Kivu, Congo - kab_022012_11m | ecosystem: Environmental > Aquatic > Freshwater > Lake | place: Democratic Republic of the Congo: South-Kivu...
AGTTCCTCCTCGCCATTTGGAAAGTATATCCAAAAGAGCGAATCCTGCTGACCCGCGCCCTCTGTGGGCAGACAGATCAGCCACTCGATCTGACGATTGACAAATACTTCCGCCTCGTGGTAAAGCAGATGCATCTTTCTGCCAACAAGCGGTCGTCATCGAAGCTGGGGCATGGTGAAAAGGGTGGCGAGATGGAAACGTAACCGCCCTGCTATGCCTTGAGAGGGGTCCGCAAGGCACTCCTCGTTGATAGCAGGTAAGCCGATGGCAAAAAAAGACATAATGAGTTATCCCAAGGGAGCGTCAATGCACAGAACACTGCTGAAATACTAGAGAGTTGTTGCCTGGGTGATCTCGGTGCTGATGCTGCTGGTCAGCGCCAGATGCCGGATTGAAACGACGCGAAACTCCGCAGGTCGAATACCGGCATATCACCAATCCCGCGCCCAGGTCGACTCGACCAGTGCAATTCACAGGGGAGGCTACGAAAATCACCTGCGTAGATTTCACTAGTATTGCTGATTACGTTGCTAGACACAAACGAGCTGTTCGCCTGGTCGCGAGTATTCGGTCACACAACGACTTGCATTTTACTTGCCCGACGAGATTAACGAACCATTGCTCTCGAATTAGAATTCAGGTGATGGCTACCAATGGAAAAATCTGGCCATAGCTAGGATTCGAATTACAATTTCTCGATGTATTAGATCACCGGCGCTATGTTGTTGAGCTCATCGAAGATACTGAAGAGCTCTACGTTGCACCGAGTCGGCGTGTAGCGTAACCTCCGACAGCATAAGTTGATTAAGCATTTTCACGGTTTATACGCCATTCGACAGTGACCGTCCAAGTGGCTGAATAGATGACACTCGGCACCTAAAGTAGTTATATTACTCCTGTTAACACCCCTCTCAAGGCTCCGATCCCATCCCCTTGGAAGCCTCGAACTTCGGGCGTCTCAGACCCTCAGCTTTCCGGCTGATTAATGGCTGATTCAGGCAGGCGCGGGTTCGAGGATTCGCCCCCGTACCACGTTTTTTTAGCCGAACTGCTCGATCTCAAGTGGCGCTGCCACCCGTTTGATCAACCTCCTGCATGTATTTTTCACCCATACGGCCACCGTGCACTTTGATTTTCGAGTATGCAGTTTCGATCTCATGAAGATCTGCAGGTGTCAGCTGAACATTGATTGCTCCTAAGTTCTCGTTCAGGTGATCGATGTTACGTGTACCTGGGATTGGAACAATCCATGGCTTCTGCGCCAAAAGCCATGCCAGGGCAATTTGAGCAGGTGTTGCGTTCTTCTCTTCGGCAAATCGTGTGAGTAAATCAATAACCGGCCTGTTTGCTGCCAGGTTTTCAGGTGTAAAGCGCTCGAACTGAGCTCGAAGGTCCAGTACGGGATCGAACTTCGTGTGCGCATCTATTTTCCCAGTCAGATAACCCAATCCAACGGGGCCCCATGGGACAAAGCCAATGCCTAGCTCCTCACAAGTTTTAAGTACGCCGTTTCGCTCTACATCTCTTGTCATAAGCGAGTATTCACTCTGAATCGCTGTAACCGGTTGAACAGCATGCGCTCGGTGGATTGTTGCTGCACTTGCCTCAGAGAGACCAAAGTGCAGTACTTTTCCCTCCTTGATGAGATTTTTTAGCACACCAGCCACATCTTCGATTGGCACGTTGGGATCTACTCGGTGCTGGTAATAAAGATCAATGCGGTCGGTTTTCAGACGTATTAGTGAAGTATCAATCACTCGATTGATGTGCTCTGGACGGCTATTAAGACCACCTGCGTCAAGGTCATAACCGAACTTGGTTGCGATAACGACGTTGTCGCGGAATGGCGCGAGGGCTTCACCCACAAGCTCCTCGTCCGTAAACGGGCCGTATACTTCGGCGGTGTCGAAAAATGTGACACCGCGTTCGATTGCCGCCCGAATCAGTGAGATCGACTGTTGTTTGTCCGCGGCCGGACCGTAATTAGCGGCCATACTCATGCAACCGAGCCCGAGAGCGGACACTTCCAGGCCGCTTGTTCCCAGGTGACGTTTGTACATTTTTTTCCTTTCACCAAGTGGCGAATGCTGATAGGTCTATCGGCTGGTTCCCGCTCGCGCACTGCCCTGCGCTTCCTGTGCCAGCCGTTCTAGCTTCTGCCGGTTGCGCGAGTAACTGAACACCACCTCATGCCCGGCGCGTGCAAAGATTGTCCCGAACGTGCCGCCCATCAATCCAGACCCAAGAATGCCGACCCGCATATTGCGCCTCCGTCCGCACTGTGTCGGCATTGTATTCCTGAATGGGTAGGAGCAGTTGACTGATCCTGCCTAATTCCCGGCTGATTGTCGAAATTTGCGACGAATAGGTATGCCAGTATTAGTCATAGCGGGAGTTCGAGAGTAATCCTGCGTAATCGCAACCTATCCCGGTCGTTCACGCACCCGCCACTCTCGAAAGTCGCGTGCAGCAGCGAGAGTTCCGAGTGTTTCTCCGCTGGGAGCGAGCAATTCGTTGCGAAACGCGTCGATTCGGGCGTACCGAATTTTACAGTGCCCGCCAGGTAGACTGGCGGGCATTGCGTTTTGGTTAGCACCCAATTGCGACGAGCCAATGACCTGCGCCTGATTATATAGCGCTGCCGGCTATTTCGAAAACACTTCCTTCGCGACCGTGATGGCGGACATCGCCTTCGGCCACCCGGCGTAGAAGGCCAGGTGGGTGATCACCTCGATGAGCTCGGTTTCGGTGAGGCCGTTCTCCCGGGCCTTATTCAGGTGGAACGGGAGCTGCTCGGTATTCCCGCCCATGATGAGCGCGGCGACAGTGATGAGGCTGCGGTCGCGATGGGTGAGCTCCTTGCGTTCCCATACATCCCCGAAGAGAACATCATCCGTGAGCTGCGCCAGCTTCGGCGCAAACGTCCCGAGCATTTTCTGCCCAACCGATTCTTTTTCAGGTTCAGCCATGCTCCATCTCCTTTCACTGCACGCCCGGTACAGCCACAGGACGCACCGGTGACCACGTTGTCTACCGTTCAGAGACCCGTTCGCTTCTCCAGCGTTTCGGGGTACCGCTCCTCTTCGATCGCTCGCGAGTAACTGAACACCACCTCATGCCCAGCACGCGCGAACAGCGTCCGGAGCTTGCCCCCATCAGCCTGCTACCTGCGCGCATGCGGTTCCTCCATCAGGCGGCGTGCCTCGCGGTTGATGGTATCGTACTGTTGAAAGCACAGGATGGGTAGACTGATATTGCCCGATCCTTGCGTGCTCGTCCGATTATTGCGACGATTGTCAGGCAACGTTCCCCTGCTTCGACTGGAGCCGCAGGTCGCAAACAATTACAACCGAAGTCGGCATTGCCGCCGCAAAATCCCCATGCTACTATTCAACTACAGCATGCGCATGCGAGTAAACAACAAGGAGTTCACAATGAAGCAAACACGAGCCCTGGCGGATTGGGCGATCCGCAAGATTGAAACTGAGTACCAGGACGACGTGTGCCTGCTGTTGGAGCACAAGACTCTCAGGCTTGAAAAGGATCAGGATGAGACCAGTTTCAGTTTCTATATCCCCGCAACAAGCCGTGCGAATGGACTGGCGCGCACGTTCATGATTGACGGCATCGGCTACGATCTGTTTCCGATGTCATGGGAGCGCATCGAGCGGATGGCGGATGTGAAGGATTACAATACCACCTGCCTTGCCGATGCTGAAATTCTGTATGCCAGGAGCGACGACGACCGCCGGCGCTTTACCAGTCTGCAGGCCAGGCTGCGGGCCAATCTGCAAAATCCGCAGTATATCTACAACAGAACGCTCGAATGGCTGAATACCGTGATGGAACTCTTCCAGAACACGCTGTTCGAGGAACGGCTATACAAAGTGCGTGAAAACGCCGGCTATATCTGCGATTTATTATCGATTGCCGTCGCCTTTGTGAATGGACGGTATTTCATGCATGGCCAAACGAATCAAGTCGCCGAGTTGCAAGCCATGCAGGACATCCCGAAGGGGTTTACCGACCTGTACGAACGCATCATCCGTGCACAAACGGCTGATGAGCAGAAGCGGCTGTGCCACGACATCATCGCCGTGACGCGAAAATTCCTCGACGAGCGCGATCCGAACGCCGTGCGCAGGACCAGCGCGCCGGACTTTTCTGAGCTGGCATTCTGGTATCAGGAAATGTCCTACACCTGGCGCCGGGTCTACTATTGGTGCGACAGGAACGATCCGGTCAATGCCTATCTCTGGTGCTGCTTTCTGCAGAAGGAGGTTGACACCGCAGGCGCTGATTTCGGCATCGAAGACCTGGATATGCTCAGCGCATTTGATGCCGACGACCTGCCGGCCTTCCGCCGGCGCGCCGAGTGCGTGGAGCAGCACATCGTCGCCGCCATTGAAGCGCACGGCGCTCACATCGAGTCGTATCCATCCGTTGAGGAGTTTCTGCGGCAGAACAACTGACAGCCGGAGGTAGCGTCATGAGATATAAAAACGCCTCCGAAGTCCTGCCTGAAGAACTACTGCGGGAAGTACAGAAATATGCCGCCGGCAAAACGCTGTACTTCCCGAAGGATACGGAGCGGAAACAGTGGGGCGAAGAGTCGGGAGCGCGCAATTACTTCCGGCAGCGAAACGCCGAGATCCGGCAGAAATATCTGGAGAAGGTCTCGATTGAGAGACTTGCGGATGAATACTGCCTGTCCGAGGAAACCGTCAGGAAGATTGTATTCAAATAGGCACGGCATGCCGGACGTCGGGGGAGCGTGTTTCACTACTGGGAGCGCGCGGCTGCAGTAGTCATCATGTTTTAATCAGCCTCCTCGCAGAACACCTCTTACCGGATTTCCTCATCGTCACCATACTGAGTTTGCACACGCGTGAACAATGTAATATAATAGATCATGCTCTACTCAATAGAGCGTGCCCTACCGTATATCGTGCTATTTCACCACTGATGTGATGTGCGTGCTGGTGTTGCCGTGTGAAGGGAGAAGATGAAGGATGACCGAGGGCCTGAAACAATCATCGAATGTGACGACCAAACAAGTCGCGGAGTATTGCGGCGTCGATCGCTCGACCGTTTCCCGCGTATTGAGCGGTGATTCACGCATCAGTGAAAAGACCGCTGGTATCGTGCGCACTGCGCTGGAACAATTGGGCTATAATCCGGAAATCCATGTGGCCGCTCGGCGGTTGAAGCTCAAGCAGCAGGGCAAACGCGTGCAGAATAACGTGCTGGCCTGCCTGATCTCGTTGAATGGCATTCATGAAGAGCTCTATTACGGCCGTTTATTCCAGGGGGTGCTGCATGGCACCGCGACACATGGTTTCGCGATGCTGGCCACGGATACTCCGGATCATTTTGACGGCTCCTCCTTCCGCGCCCTGCTGAACGTGATGGCCCGCGATGAGGTGGACGGCGTGATCGCCTATCCCATCGGCCACAACACCATGCTCCCGGAGCTGCGCAAAGCGATGGGGCGCAGCGCGATGCCGATCGCCACCATGCTGCAGTTGGAACCCGGCTGCGTCTCCGTCAGTACCGATGACCGCAGCGGCGCCTTTGCGGCCACCTCGCACCTCCTCGAGCTCGGGCACCGTGCTATCGTGTACCTGCCCCCGCCGCTGCCGGTACGCCAGGGCGCCGAACGCAAAGCCGGCGTATTGGAGGCATATGAACGGCATGGCATCGATCCCACGAGCAATGCCCATTTTCTGGGTGGTCATGGGAAATGGTATGATCACGATCAATTAAACCTTGCGCAGGAGCGTGGGATGCATGACTCTCCGGATATCTTATCGTTATCCGAGTATCTCCGGCAGCATCCCGAGATCACGGCGATCCAGGCCTGGAACGATCCCAATGCACTGTTCATCTGGCTTGGCCTGCAAGCATCAGGCTGGCGTATTCCCGACGATCTCAGTATCATCGGGTTCGACGACACGCGGCGTAAAACCAATGACGAGGGGGTGAATCAACTGACCACGGTGCATCTGCCCCTCGAAGAGGTGGGTGAGACCGCGGCGTGCCTGCTGATCGAGCAAATCGCGTCCGGCCAGTACCAGGAACATCATGTCGTGTTGCCCACCCAGTTCATGCTGCGCGAATCGACGGCTCCCCCCAGACGATCAACGCGCTAATACACGACCACCCCGCCCGTTCAGCGCCTCACAGATCCCGCTGTGAGGCGCTGTTTGCGTATGTATAGCACTCGGCAGCTAAAGGAAATCACCAACACCTCGTTCAGCCGTGTTGACAGTTGGCACACCCGCCGTTATAATCAAATGCACACGTGTGCATTTGTGAGCGATTATCTTCCGGGCCGGCATGTTGCTGCTGACCGCAAACGCTTTAATGTTGCCTGTGTCTATACGGTTGGGAGGAAGCGCATCCTTACCCGCGTAATACTCCCATCTGCAGCACGATGATCGCTTCCGGCTTGCCGGATCATCATTTCGCAACATCATCGCTCTACTTGCCGAATGTGACCGTTGGGACCAGGTCAGCACACTGTGGACGCGCGCAGGAATGCGGCCGGGACAGTGCATTTGCCGAAGGAGAGACTATGCCTGCAGGATTTCGCCACCCAGGACATTGCCGGGGCATGCTCAGCGTGCTGTGTTTCGCGTGCCTGTCGGTGCTCATCTTCACACGGGCATCCGCCGCGCCGCCGCCGCAGCCCATCGAGGTTTCACTCAATGCCCTGTGGACCGGGCAGACGCAGGCGGTATCACCGACCGATCCCATCGTCAAATTGATGAAAGCGGACCCGACGATCCGTGTGAAGGAGTGGTCGGGCTTGAGTTTACCGGGCGTCGGCGTGCGCACCCCGTTGATGATGTCCATCGCCGGCAACATCGCGCCCGACCTTTATCTCTCCTGGTTTCACGTCATCCGCAATGACATCTCGCAGGGATTCGCCTATCCGCTAAACGAGTGGGTGGGCCACGATGCCAACGGCAACGGCCAGATCGATCCGAGCGAGGCGAAGTGGAAGCGCTGGGAAGATTTCCCGCCCCTCTGGCGCCAGGTGGCCACGGTGGACGGCAAGGTCTACGGCGTCCCCGTGGCCTCGACCACCCATTACGCGATCGTCTACCGCACCGACCTCGTGCGGCAGGCCGGATTGGACCCGGATAATCCCCCCCGGACCTGGGAGGAGTTTTTTTACTGGGGCCAGCGCCTGACCGATCCCGGCAAGCGCATTCCCGGCGCTCCGACGCAGCGCGGGCAGCGGGCATTTGCCATCTTAAGCGCCTCCTGGCTCTGGCTGCCGTGGCTGTCCAGCGCCGACGGGAATGTGGTGGAGCAGGTGCGCACCAGCCCGACGACGGGCGTACCGTACCACTTCCCCATGGATGCGACACGGTTCGTCGCCCCCGACACCGGCGAAGATCTGACCGGCGTTCCCTCCGAATGGCGCGCGACGCTCGCCAGCGACGAGGTGAAGCGCACCGTGGCATTTTATCACCGCCTGCGCTGGCAGCGCTGGCTGCGCGATCCGAAAACCGGCGAGCCGGTGAACCTTACGAATGCGCAGGCTGCCGCCGGCGCCGTGACGCTGCCGAATGGGCGCGTGTTGACCTTCACGCAACAGGACGTGATCACCGGAATCGTCCGCCCGGTCACCGGACAGTTCGGCGAAGATAGCGGGCAGTGGTTCTCGCGCGGTGAGGTGGCGATGATGCTGGGGCCGTTCGACGACCTCACCGCCTTTGCCAGCCAGGTGAACCCCGACCTGCTGGGCGTCTTCGCCATTCCCGCCGGACCGGGCGCGAAACCGGTTGTGCAAACCTACCGCCATTACGTGTCAATGACCGAAGGCGTGGGGAATCGCCCGCCACGCGAGCGCGATGCCGTGTGGAAAGTGCTCAACACGCTGGCCTCTCCTGACGTGTACGATGAAAACCTGCGCCGCATGATCCTGGCGGGGCACGGGCGGTTCATCAGCCCGCGCGATCTGGACCGCCTCGGATTTCACGATTATGTCCGTGACGTGCCGCCCAGCCTGAAACGGCTCTACGCGCAGATGGACAGCGGGCAGGTCAAAAGCACGACGGAGCCATTCATGGGATTCTGGGTCAGCATGGATATGGCCGTCAATACCAATGTGTTGAGCCTGGTGCTCTCCGAATCCGGCGATACATTCGATTATGTCAGCGCCTTGAAAGCGCTGGATCGCACCGCCAATTCCGGCATCATGTTTTCCCGCAAGCCGAAAGAGCTGGCGCCGTACCGCCCGCTGGCGTGGACCATCTTCGGCGTCGTCGCGCTGATGATGGGCTTCTTCCTGGTGATGATTATCCGCACGAACCTGGCCGCGCAGATGAAACCGGAAACGGCGCGCACCAGCAGCTACAAGAAATGGGCGGCCTGGTTGCTGCTGTTCCCCGCGCTGGGGCTGGTGGCCCTCTGGGGCTATTACCCGCTGTTCCGCGGTATGGTGATGGCGTTCCAGGACTACCACATCGTCGGCAAAAGTCCGTGGGTCGGCCTGGACAACTTCATCAACATTTTCCTCAATCCGGATTTTTACATTTACATTCGCCAGACGTTGAAGTTCGTCTTCCTGAGCCTGCTGCTGGTGTTTACGGCGCCTATCCTGCTCTCCCTGCTGCTGGCGGAGATCCCGCGGGGGAAGGTCTTCTGGCGGTCGATCTTTTTTCTGCCGCAGCTTACCAGTGGGCTGGTCATCGTGCTGCTGTGGAAACTGATGTATAGCCCCACCGACAGCGGCCTGATCAACCAGATCATCAGCTTCTTCGGCCTCAAGCCGCAGGATTGGCTGGGCAACGCGAGCACCGCCATGGTCGCCACCATTATTCCCACCGTGTGGGCCGGCACCGGCATGGCCAGCCTGATCTATCTGGCGGCGCTGAAAGGCATCCCGGACGAGCTGTATGAAGCGGCGGCGCTGGACGGCGCCGGTCTGTTTTCCAAGTTGCGCTTCGTCACCTTCCCCCAGTTGATGCCGTTGCTCATCATCAATTTCGTCGGCGCCTTTATCGGCACGTTCCAGGGGATGGGCAACATCTTCCTGCTCACCTTCGGCGGCCCCGGGAAGGAAACGATGGTGATGAGCATGGCCATCTGGATCGAGGCGTATACCAATCTCCGTTTCAGCGTGGCCACGGCGATGGCCTGGATCCTGGGGAGTGCCTTGATCGGCTTCGCTTATTTGCAGATTCGCATTTTACGCAAGGTCGAGTTCCGCCGCGTGGAGGAGATCTAAGATGGCGATCATTGATGATACCGGGCGACGATCGTGGCGCGTTCGCCTGCTCTTCTTCTGCATGTATGCGACATTGGCGATTCTCGGCCTGACGATGGCCTATCCCTTCCTGATCACGCTGACGTCATCCACCACCAATGCGCTGGATTACAATCGTTTTGCGCCGGTCCCGCGCGGGCTCTCTTCACGGGACGAGCGCTTTATGCACGGCATTGTGACCTACTTCCCGGAGACCCTCCGCCAGGGCATGGATCAATTCTCCCTGCTCTTCGAGCATACGCCGGCGACCTGGGTCACCTGGAAGTCGGTCGGCGATGACGCGCCGGGCATCCGGCAATTCGCCGAAGGCTACCTGGCGCAGGAACGCGATCCCGCGCGCTGGGCTCGCACCCGCACGATTGCCGCCGATTATGATGCCTTTGCCCGGCAGTATCGCATTGATGACAGCATCTGCGTCTACAACGCGCGGCATGTTGCCGGATTTTTCCATACGCTCTACCTGACCCGCACCCGCGAAAGCCTGGGCAAGCAGCGGGTACCGCGAAGCCAGGTCGAGCAACGGGCGATCATGCTGTTGAGCGATCGGTGGGGCGTACCCGTCGACAACTATTACCAGATACAACCGACGCAGGAATACCAGATTCCCTGGGATCAACCCAACTACTGGCCGCCCGCCGACGCGCGCGGGGAGGATTTCAGCGAGATGCGCGAGGCCTACCTGCAGCGCGCGTTTGTCCCGGGAGGCGTGCGCGCGCGCTGGTATGCCATCGCCCGCAGCAGCGAGGCGCGGGCGTTACTGGGCCTGAAGGGAGAGGGAGCACTCTCGCTGGACGAATTCAACCGTGCCGCCGGGACGCAATACCGCTCGTGGAAGCAACTGCCCTACCCGGTGACGGCCGTGGAGCCGGAGGCGCTGCAGCGCGTCTGGGGCCTGTATACCGGCACGGTGATTCCGGCCTGTGAGACGCGCCCGTATCCGCTGAAGATGTCCTGGCTGCGCTACCTGGGCGCCGCGGAGACGCGGTCAGCGCTGAAGCTGCCGGCCGGGGGCTACCTGACTATTGACGAGTACAACACGGCGTTCGGAACGCATTATGTCAGCCTGCGCGAAGTGCCGTTCCCGGTGCCGGCGTCCGCGCCGCCGCTGATGCGCACCCTCTGGGCGGAATTCGTGCAAACGCAGTATCCCAAGCGGCTGGTCGAGGTGCAGGTGACGCCGGAGATCACCAGCCGGTACCGGGCGTTCGTGAAGTCACGCTTCCGCGAGAACCTGACGAATTGCAACCGCATCCTGGATACGCATTATCGCAACTGGGAGGAGCTGACCTTCCCCGCGGAGCTGCCGCGGCAGCAGGAGCTGCAGGCCAAGCTCTGGATGGAATATCTTGATGCACTGCCGGTCGAGGTAAAGCGCCTGCACAGCGCCGAAGAAGCCTATCAGCAATATCTGCTGGAAAAATACGGGACCCTCAAGGAGATCAATCGCGCCTACGGCTGGTCGCTGGGGGCGCTCGAACAGGCGGAGATGCCGTTCGACCTGGCCTACCTGGTCACCTTCACCCAGAACGAATGGCCGCTCTACCGCAGCTCGATGACGGAGAATTATGGGTTCGTGTTGGAGTATCTGCTCTTCAAGGGTCGCGCGGTGTTCAACACGGTGGTGCTGATTCTGCTGACCTTATTGGCCACCCTCACCGTCAATCCGCTGGCGGCGTATGCGCTGTCGCGCTTCCGCATGCGGCAGACGCCCGCCGTCATCCTCTTCCTGCTGGCGACCATGGCCTTCCCCGCCGCCGTAAGCATGATCCCCGGCTTCCTGCTGATGCGCGACCTGGGACTGCTGAACTCATACGCCGCGCTGATCCTGCCCGGCATCGCCAACGGCATGGGCATCTTCCTGCTCAAAGGTTTCTTCGACAGCCTGCCGCCGGAGCTCTACGAGGCGGCATCGCTGGACGGCGCGAAGGAATGGCAGATCTTCCTGCGCATCACCCTCCCACTGTCGAAGCCGATCCTGGCGGTCATCGCGCTGGGCAGCTTCATGACCGCCTACAACTCCTGGGAATGGGCGATCGTCGTGTGCCAGAAGCAGTCGATGTGGACGCTGGCCGTCTGGCTGTACCAGTTCAACACGCTGTTCGGGAGCACGCAGCCGTGGGCGGTGATGGCCTCCTTCGTCATCGCGTCGCTGCCGGTCTTCCTGGTCTTCCTGCTCTGCCAGAACATCATCCTGCGCGGGATCATCTTGCCGCAGATGAAGTAGTTATCGGTTCATTGGATAAAGGGATGGCGTAGGCACTTGCGAACTCACAATATGTAACGAGTACCGTGTGAAAGCTTGCACACGGTACTCGTCCTGTTACCCGGGCTGTTGCGGTGAAGCCGGTTCGGAGACACGAGCCCTCTCCCCCCGGCCCCCTCTCCCAATGCTGGGCGAGGGGGAGCAGGTTCTCGTTAACATGAAAACAGCATCACTTTTCGTATCGGGCACTCCCCCTCGCCCAGCATTGGGAGAGGGGGCCGGGGGGGGAGAGGGCTCGTGTCTCTGAACCGGCACCGAGCGAAATCCTGTCTTTGCTTAATTTTCCTGGACGGGCACAATACGCAGGCAGCGGACTTCGCCCTTATCGAGCTTGACTGCAAACCGTTGCAGCGTCTCGGCAGTCACCCCGGTCTGTCCGGCAATCGCCCCGGCCTTCTCGTGTGCCGGGTCGAGGGATGACAGCGTTGTCATCCGATAATGCCCGGGAGCGCAAGGGATTCCCAGCAGGACATCCGCGCCGTCGCCGCCGTCGATGAGGGTGACGAACGATTCTCGCGCGTTGGTACGCAGGTAGCACTCGACGGGATGACTGAAGCGTTCGATGGACAGCGGCTTATCCTTGCCCAGCATACGATCGATGAGCTGCATCATCTCCGGAATGAACGCGCGACCGGTCTCGGTCTCAACCAGATTCCTGTCGAGAAAGACTACATTGCCGTTCTCCTGACCGCGCGCGATCAACGGCTGCAGGATGGGCTGCTCGTAGGGCGTACCGTATTGATCTACCTCGCCCCGCCGCTGGGCAATCAGCACCCTGGTCCCTTTTGCCGCGGCCTGCTGCACGCGCTCCGCCGCTTCACGGCTGAGCGCATACGGGAAGGGAAGGATCAACAGGGCATACTCATCGAGCGCGGGCATGGTGTCGAGCTGATCGAGGTAGTAGGTCTCGAAAGGGTATCCGTAATCCAGCAGCAGGTCATTCATCAACCGGCTGGTCCAGAATCCCTGCTTGGCAACGGGATTCCAACCGAGCCAGTAAGTGCCGTTGGTCTGGTCCCACCAGTCTTCCGAGGCGCGGGACACCAGCAAGGCGATCTTCCGCGGCGGCTGTGCCTTGAACACGCCCATCGTTTCGAGGGTATTCAGCATCGTCAAGCCGCGCTGGATCGTCTCGGTCGCCTTGTGCTCCTTAATGTAATTGTAGCGGTAGTAGGTCAACATGCGCGTTCCCTGCAGCGCCGTGCTGACCACGCCGGCCGGCGGATTGCCGACGTAGAGGGTCATTACCGCCGTGCGGGTGGGCGATGCCGCCGCCAGATACCGCGTTTCCCGCGGCAGATAATCGGTGCCCAGATAATCGATGCCGCTCTGATGCGCGATGAGATCGTAGGCCAGCCCGTAAGTCATCCGGTTGTTGCCGGAATAGGCTACGGACGAGATGAGCGCCAGTGTTTTGCACTGCGGCTTGATCCGCTTAATGGCATCCACCCGGCGTTTCAGCAATGCGGCCGCCGCCTCGTAATTCGACAGGACGTGCCGCCGGTAATTCAGCGTATTTTCAAAGCCGCCGGGCAGATCGCTCTCCGCTCCCCAGCGCGCTTTGAACGCCAGGCGCGTCGGATCATCGGCGGGCAGCTTGCTCCCCTGCGAGGTCGCCAGGCCGAAATACGCTTCGTCCGGATAAATAAAGATGCCGTCCACGTCGCGCGCGGTGATCTCCTCAAACAGCGTGACCCAGGGGTCGCGGTCCGGTGGTCCGATGTAATACTGCTCCACGCCCCACCAGTAGCGGATGTAGACCGAAATGCCCTGCTCATGCATCGCCGCGCAGAACTCCTGCAGCAGGTCCCGCGTATTCGGCGGATCGATCGGCGGCATCTCTTCCTCGATCCGCTTCCTGATCGCATCCGGATCGTCATCGAGCATGGCATCCTTCTCCAGGGCAGCCTCCGCCATCCGGCCGGCAATCTCATCGTCGCGCTTTTGGAAATAGTCGAAATTGGTGAGTGATTTAAAGTTGCGGCTGGGCCAGAAGACGACGCGTTCCGCCTCCAGGATCAAGGTGACCGAGTTGGCCCCCAACGCTTTCACATCGCGTATCAACTGTTGTACGGGCGGATGGTCGCGGAGATTGCCGGTGGGGATGGTACTTTTCCCGAGCCCCACCATCCAGATATCGACCTCCAGGCTCTTCACGATCTGCTCGTTCGCCGGGAGCGCCGGGCGTGCGGCCGTCACCTCGCCGCCTTCACTGAAGCGGGTGATCTCTCCCGGCATGTTCGGCGCCGCCAGCCAGGTGGCTGCCGCGCGCGCCGCCGTCGCGGAGGGCGGGTCGGCGTAGATTTCGAACTCGGCGATGTCCGGATACGCCTTCTCCCACCCCTGCTGTCCGTCGAGCGCCTTGAACCCCAGCCGGTACAGCCGCGTCGCGGGGAAGGTCACCTGCGACCAGCTCCTGGGCGCGCCGCCGCTGCCCATCGCCAGCATGGTATCGAAATGTCCATCCCCCGTGGTATCGGCGTAAAGCGCGTAGCGGATGGCAAACAGGTCGCCCTGGTAGAAACGGACGGCGGAGACGGTCACCGGCTGCGTGTAGCGGAACAGGCAGCGTCCCCCGCCGCCGATACCGGTGCGGAAGGTAGCCCCGGTGTCCGGTGAGCCGTCCACCAGCTTCCAGATGCCGGTGCCGATCGACGGCTGTGACTGCAACTCGGCGACATACGGCGCGATGTTCGCCGCTCCCCCGTCCGGCGCGGGCTGGGCGGCAATCTCACGCACCGACGGCAGCAGGAAGACGGCTTTCTCCTCCAGGCAGGCTTCGTTGGCCAGTCGCTCCAGTGTCCCGGCGCGCTCAACATCGGGCACCACGGTGGTCTTCAGCGGTTTGCCGTCCAGCAGCAGCCCGCCGTCCTTGAGCTGCAACCGGCTGTCTTTGGCGGAAATCGTCAGGTTGCCCGCAAAGGGCTCGGTGGGTTGCAGCGTCAGATTATCAGGATCCGCTTCCTCGCGCGGCGGCAGGTAATACCACCCGCTGACCGCATACCGCTTTTCCGGCCCGACGACGTTGAAGGTCACCGGCACCGAGGGCGTGCCGATGATCGTTCCCTCGTTGAGCAGATCGCGGCTGCCGCGGTCGGGAAGGTAGGTCTTCACGATATTCTTATCGTCGCCGTCAATGCGCCATTCGCGCGAGGTGACGCCGAAGATCAGCGCCTTGCCGTTGGACAGATCCAGCGTGTTCTCCGGCATGACGGCCAGGCCCGCGCAGGTCAGGTCGTCGGATAGCGTGACTACGCCGGAGGCCTTGTCCAGCTTGATCGGCGGCAGGAACCCGCCCGGGACGATGGTCTGCTTCCCCTCGCCCACCAGCGTGACCCAGGAGCGGCATGTTCCCACGCAGTTGGCGGCGCCCTCACTGATAAGGGCGCCGGCGACGCGGATGTCACCATTCGGCGTCACCGCGGCGACGGGACGTTTCCCGCGGAACCGCAAATCACCATTGATGGTAAGCGTTATGCCCTGCGGCACGATCAGATTGCCGCCGCCGATCTCGACGTTGCCGGCAACGGTGAGCGATTTCGCCAGGGTGACCGGATAGGGATAGGCGGAATAGGCCAGTTGCAGTCCCGCCAGCGCGGCTTTCCCCGGCGTGATGGCTACCGGGTAACAACATTCGGCAATACGCAGGATGATCGATCCGCGGACGGCGCCGTTGTTGGTGAAATTCCCGCGGCCCAGGGTCACGGCTGGCGTGCCGGCCGCGGCATCCAGCGTCCCGCCGGCTTCGATGATCAGCCCTGACAACCGCGCCGGGTCCTGGTCCGTGTTGAAATCCGTGGTGACGCCCGCCGCCACCGACAGCGACTGCCCGCCCAGCGTCAGCACCGCGCCTTGGGTGATGGTCAGGCTGCCGCCGACCTCTGCCGCCTTGCGCAAAACGGGGTACTGCGCCAGGCCGCCGGGGATGAGCACGTCCTGCTGATCGCCGCTCGCCGGCACGGCGCCGCGTGACCAGTTGGCGGCCACATGCCAATCCGCCGGCGCCTCCCGGTCTCCCCCCTTCCAGGTGTTGGGGGCCGCGATGGCATACCGCCCCAGCGCCAGCAGCAAGAACAAGCAAAACGGCAATACACGCGCCATGATCCCCACGCTCCTTCCTCGGCTTGCTACCGGCAGCCTGCTCACGGACGCGCTATCAGCTCACCCGCGAAGATCGTGGTCCAGTCCGCCTCTTCCGGGAACTTGTACCGGAAGAACCGGTCGGTGAAGTTCACCAGCACCCGGGTACCGTCGCTGAAGGTGGTCTGCTGTACCCGGCGCGAGTCATCCAGGAATTCCAGGTTGACCATTTCCTCGAAGCCGACGCGCTCGGCCAGCCGGCACAGGGGTTGCAGCGAGCGAATGAATGCCGCTTCTTCATCCGGCCGCACGTTCTCACCATCGTGATCCGGATCCAGCGAATGGGTGCGGATCGAGGGGATGCCTCCCCATAACGCCAGCCAGAGCGCATCGTCGCCCAGCGGGCCTTCCTCCAGGTGCAGCGGCACGACGATACAGTCATGCCAGACCAGGTTGTAGAGAGGAATGGGGTCGCCGAGTGGCTGCCCTTGCAGCGTGTCCTTCAAGTTGAAGGGAAGGATGGCGGGAGGAACCGACCAGCAGAAATCCAGCACGGGAATGGCCCAATCGGCACCGCCTTCCGAACTGGTCGCCCACCCGAATCCCTGGCACATGGCGAAGATGTCCGTCCAGGCACGGCGGGTATCCCCCCGCGAGGAGAGATGGCGCTGATCGTAACATTCGCGCAGGTGGCTGACGGTCATGCAGTCCAGATAGGTGCCGGACGGCGCAACCCGGTCGCGCACCTCCGTCAGGGTGCGGCGGGTGATCTCCATGGTGCGCTGGGGACACATCCACCCCTGGCGCCCGCCCAACCATTCATTATTCTCCGGATGGATGCCACTGAGATCGAGGGCAATATATTCCGGACTGAAGTACGGCGTGTGGGAGTAGACGTCGACATAATTATCGTGGAGCAGCAGCATGTGCCCCATGGCCTGGATGTCATCCGCCATGGCGCGCAGACCATCCCAGCCGCCCAGCGCCGGGTCCGCCGGCAGCACATCGGGATGGTTGAAATCATATCCGTCGGTGCCCCAGCCATCCAGGTGCACGACCGCCTTGCGGATCTCACCATTTTGTGCCAGGCGCTGAAAACGGCGCAGCCCTTCCGCGAAGGTCAGGCGTGAATAGCTGTTGTTCTTTTTCCAATAGGTCTCATGCCAGATGCTGACGACCATGCCGCCGCGGAGTTTCTCGACGTTCGGGCGAACGGTGGCCTTCTCCTTCAGTGTGACGGCCAGACCGCGCTCCTCGGCATGGCGGCGGTAGCACTTCGCCAGCGTGACGACGCTGGCCCTATCAAAAAAGCGGTAGGCAATCCGGCGCGGATACGAAAAATTACCCAGCGAGGCTTGCCAGTAGGGATGCGCCGTGTGCCCGGCATCCGGGTCGGTGACCAGGCGGACGCCCAGGTCATCGGGCGTATCGGTGAGGGCAATCACCCCTTCGCCGCCCTCCGCCAGGTGGCCCCACCAGGGCATGACAAACCCGGGTCCCGAATAGGTCGGGACGGTCTGGTCGAGCGTAATCGGGAAATCCTTGCGGAGCAAACACCCCTGCGAAATCGGCAGCACCAGGTCACCCCCCACCCCATCCGGGAAGAGGAAACCCCGCGGGTAATAGCTGTCGATGAATGACGCTTCCCCACGGCCATTCAAGGTGTCGATGGTGATATCCAGGATATCATCCTGCACGGAGAAATAGACGTCCACGACAAAATCGAGCGGTCCCCAGACATTCGACGGATACGGCCAGTGCCACAGGCGGGCATGTTGCGTCTCCTCATCCCCTTCCCAGGTGATGGTGCCCGCCTCCGCAAATTTCATCCCCATCCAGGGACCACTATGCCCCTTGATGCCGATATCACCCGGGCCATCCGACTGCATGCGCCAGGTGAAGCCCGTCCGCAAATCCAGCACGGTGATCGTCAAACTGCGGGGGCAAATCCGGATTTCCAGCGTCTGGGTGCGTAACACGCGCGGTTGAGTGGATTGCTGTTGCATAACCGGTCATTTCCTTTCATGTCCCGCTGTGCAGCCGCCTGCTCGCAGTGATGCAGCCACAAGGTCAGCGTGTCTTGTCACGGCGGCAGCCGGCACGCGAATGCATCAGTATCGTGCATGAGGTAATCTTTATCTCAACAGCTAATGCACTCGTGTGCATTTCAAAGTTAACACAGTCTCTTTACCCTGTCAATAGGTTTTCCGACCGGATACTCGTATACCTCAACGATGGCTGCCTCGAGACGCCGGACCCACCATAGCGCTCAGTCGATCGAGCTACACGCTATGGTCGTGATCGTTGCAGACCACCCGTAATCTCGACCGATCACCCAGGGTCAAAAAAAGTATTGGCAAAATGGTTGGAAGAGCTTGACAGCAGACCGGCAGGGCCATAATATAGGTATGCACACGTGTGCATTATAATCAGGAGGCAGGGCATGCACGTTTTACGGACCGACAGCATCCAGGTGGAGATTCATCCGGACACATTGACATTGCGCGTTCGCGATCTGCGCACCGGCATCGTCTGGCAGATGCAAGAGGCCGGACCGGGCGATATCGGCTTGAAAGGACATGCCGGTCCGTGGGAGGGGTTGGCTTTTCGCACAGCCCGCAGCATCACCTGGGAAGGGAATGATCATGCCTTGCACGCGCGGTTGAGCCACTGGCCGCTGCGGTCGAACGTGTGGGGTTGGCTGGACTTTGTCGTCGAGGTGCATTTTGCTGTAGAAGATGATCGCTTGCATATTACGGTGAGCACGGCCAACGGGCGCGGGGAATCGTCCTTCATCGACAGTTACTATCCTCGCGGATTCCTCTTTCCGTCCGGGGTCGCCGGCGATCTGGTGTTGCCGTATGGCCAGGGATGCCTGCTGAGCAAGGATACCCCGGTGACATTGAACCATACCATGCCCGTGTATTCGGGCAGCGGCTTCGTGATGCCCTGGTGGGGACAATTGGCGGAGGGTGGAGAAGGATTGATTGCCCTCGTTGATACGCCGGACGACCTGGGGATACGACTGGCCACCGAGCCGGAAGCCGGACATACCGCCCACCCCTACTGGGAAGCCTCGCTCGGCAACTTCGCCTACCCTCGCGCCATCACCTACCAGTTCTTCGCACGAACGGATATCACGGGGTTGGCCAAAGCCTACCGGCGCCATGCGGAGGCACGAGGACAGGCCGTCACCCTGCGTGAAAAAACAGCGGCGCGCCCCCACACCGATCTGCTCCGCGGCGGGCTGGTGCTCAACCTCTGGCACGAGTCCTATTTCGGCTACTTCAACGGCGATACCACGCCCCACCATCTCCCATTCACCGAAGGATTACACCGCTATCAGCGCCTGGTGCGGGATGCCGGCATCACGCGCGGCGTCGCGCATATCGATGGCTGGGGGCGGAAGGGGTATGACGTCTTCCACCCGGATATCCTGCCTCCTGATCCGGATCTCGGCGGGTGGGAAGGGCTGCGCGCCCTGGCCGATGCCATCCAGAACATGGGGCACCTCTTCATGCTGCACGATAATTACGTCGATATTTATGCCAACAGTGAATCGTTCGATCCGGACTGCACCACGTTGGACTTGAGCGGGCGGCGTCCGGAGAGCGCGCAATGGCTGGGCGGCCGGCAGCAATGGCTCTGTCCGGACCGGACCATGCCGTTCGTCACGCGCAACCTGGCAGAGGTGCGTGACCGGGTACGACCCAGCGCGACCTTCCTGGACTGCCATACGATGGGCCACCTGCGCGAATGCTACGATCAGCGCCACCCGTGCAGCCGCGGCGGAGCACGGCAGGCGTGGACCGATGTCTTCGCCTGGTGCCAGCAACAGGGATGGGTGACCGGCTCGGAAGGCGGCGCGGATTGGGCGATACCGGTACTCGATTTTGCCGAGAATGTGCCGGTTGGTTGCTGCCCGTTTGATCTCAGCCAAACGCTCAATGGGCCGTTGGGCGATCCGATTCCGCTTTATAATCTTGTCTGGCACGACTGTATCGTGAATATGAGTTACCTTACCGAGCTCTATAATGAGGAGAAGGCGCTCTGGCTTATGCTGTGGGGCGGCATTCCTTCACTGCGTCCATCGACGTTCATGCCGGACAGCATCAACAGGAAACGCGACGATCATGAGACGGTGGTGGACGCCGTGCGCAATTTGCGGCCGATCACCGACCTGGCGCTGCGCGTGGGCTTTGAGGAGATGACAGCCCTCGACGTGGTGGACCGCGCGGAGCGCATGCTCCGCACCACCTTCGCCGACGGCACGCAGGTCAGCGTCGATTTTACACGTCGCACCTACGATGTGCGTTATCCCGATGGTACACCGAGCGCGGCCAACCGCTTTGCCGTGCCCGCATTTTCAGCGTAATCCCCCTGAAGGAGAAACACGATGAGAACCGCCGATTCATCAGGTACCGGATGGCGCCGGTCCCTTCCGTGCTGGTCGCTGCTTGTGCTGCTCTCGCTTATGGCGCACGCACAGCCGCTGCTGAAGAATCCGGGATTTGAGCAGGTGGGCGCCAACGGCATCCCCACCGGGTGGAGCCGGGAGTTGAATGAAAAGCTCACGACCCCCCTGGTCATGACCCGGGATGCCTATCACGGCAAGCAGGCCGTCTGCCTGCAGACCGAGGAGTGGAACTTCCTGCGACCGCAATTCATCACGCAGGAAGTGGCGCTGCCCCCCGCCGCGGGCGCCTGCCGGTTGTCGGCGTGGTGCAAAGGGCAGGGGCTGATCGCCCTGGTTTTCCAATTCCGCAAGGACGGCAAACCGCTCAAGATCGACACGGTCAACATGGGATTCGGGCCGACGTCGGCGCCGAACGAAGTGCGGAATACCTTCGGACTGGAGCAGGATTATCAGCGGTATGACAGTGCAACGGCGGTGCCGGCGGGAGCGGATTCCGTGCTCATCAAGATCGGCAACTCCGTCGATGCCTTTGACCGCTTGAATATCTGGGGCACGCTGTACCTTGATGACGTTGAGCTGACCATCGTGGCTCCCGATACGATTGCTCCACCCGCGCCTTCCGTCGCCTTGACGGAAAACGTCACAGCGCAAGCCGGCCAACTCGACGTGGCGCCATACGCGCGGATCACCGCGGAACCGGTGGCCTTCGACACCGGGCGCCTGGTTGATGGAGACACGGCCACCTCGCTGGCATATGCCGGCGGGCTGGAGCGGGACGGCAACGTAAACTTCTTCTTCCCCAAGCCGCTCGCACTGAATGCGATTCAACTGTACCTGCTGGGCAATGTCAGTGCCTTCACCGTGCGGGGCGATGCGGATGGCGACGGCCGGTATGAAGCGCTGCTAGCCCGCACTCAAGGTCTGCAGGGCCGCGGATGGGCGACACTCCCACTGCGCAATGCCCTCAAAGTGAAGGCGGTGCGCGTGCAGGCCATCGCCGGGAACGGCCTGTTTGGATTCCGCGCCACCGCACCCTTCGTCAGTGAAGTGAAGTTGCTGGCGCCCCGGCAGGCGGTGGCGCTGCCGGAATGGCAAGCCTGGGCGGATGTCGCCCCGCGGACCGCGCCGGCCGCCAACGTGCCGGAACTCATCCTGCGCCCGACCAATTTTCAACTGCCGCCCGCACAGCACAAGTTCCGGAAAATGGTCTGCGCCGACCTGTGGATGTGGGGTGTCACCGCGCAGAAGAAGGATGCGCCGCTGACAGACCTGCAACAAAACCCGACATTCCGGAAGACGGTGCAAGGGGTGAAGGCGCTGGGCGTCGATACCGTGCTGGTGGACCTGACCAATTCCTCCGTCTGGAACGTGATGCCCTGGCCGAGCAAGGTGGCCAACGGCACGAACGAAAATCACCTGAAAAATTTGATCACGGCGCTGCATGGGGAAGGACTGCAGGTCGTCGTCGAATTGATTCACAACATCACGCCGTTCGAGACGACCAAGTGGCATTATCCGCAGGAAGACACCAGCCGTTACCCGGGGATGACACAGTTTCCGAGCACGGCGCACGGCACCTATTTCCGCGACAATTGGCTGACCATCCTGGACGAGATCATGGCCTGCGGCGCGGATGGGGTCGGATTGAGCTCCGACGAATCGTATTACCGTCCGGCATTCATGGAGACGCTGCCGGCGGATGATCCCGGGCGCAAGCTCTATAAAGACCGCTTCGGCTACGACGTGCCGGCGCAGGAAGAGGACAGCCTGCGCTTCCGCCAGTGGATTATCCTGCGTGACGAAGGGATCACCGGCGTCTACGGCTATATCGCGCGGCAGCTGCGCGGGAAATACCCGACGATCTATCTGAACACCATGTGGATGGTGCCGACCACCGGCAGTTCGAATATCGTCGAAAATGCCATCCCCTGGGACATGGTGGCGCAGCAGGCGGATATTACCGAGCTCGGCAGTGACTACATGGGGCCCTACGGCGTCCGCATGGCCGCCGCGGTCAACGGGTGGCGAAAAGGCACCATGCTGTATAACGGCGATATGTCCCCCTACCCTCCGCTGCCGGACATCCACTTTTACGGCACCACCCTCTGGTCGGTCATGTACGGGTGCGGCAGCATCGATTACTGGCGCTATAACTACGTGGCGGATTATGGGCATGCCCCGGCATTAACCAGAGCTTATGCGATGGTCGACGACCTGGATGCGCTGGGCGCCTGGGCCGCGCGGCCGCCGAAGCATCTCGTGCTGTTGTCCTCGCGCACCAGCCTGGACTGGTGGCAGGTCAATGCCTGGTGGGGAAAGCATAACGCACGCTGGGATCGCGGGCTGGAAGGCCAGCGCGGCTGGTTCGCGGATGAGGCCACCTTCAATATCCTGCAGCGCAACGGCTACCCCTTCGATTGGCATTATCTCGACCGGCTCGACCAGTTAAACGATCTCCAGGAAGCCACCGTGCTGGTCATGCCGTTCTGCTATTCCATCAGCGATGCCGCCGCGGAGAAGGTCAAGGCCGCCGTCACGGCCGGCGCCCGGTTGATCTTACTGGATGGTCGGCAAGGTGAAACGGACGAATGGGGCGAGCCGCGCGCCGTCCCCGCCTTCAAGGACCTGGTCGACAGCGGCAAAGCGATCCTGGTCAAGGACGACATTCTGCTGCAAGGCGCATCCGATCGTTATGCCAACCAGCTCACCGGCCTCATCGACAAGACGCTGGGGACGAATAATCCGCTGATGTTGCGCCGGTATGGCCAGCCGATCGATGCCACGCTCATCGAGAAGAATGATACCGAACGCTTCGTCTTCGTGCTGAACTGGCAGACCACGCCGGCGCCGATCGACCTCGGCATCAGCCTGCCCGCCGGTCGCTACCAGCTCGTTGCCCGCGATGAAAACCAGTGGCTGCAGGGAACACTGAATGGCCGCACCGAGCTGACCGCTGACGACTTGCGGCAATTCCGCCTGACGATGGGCGCGCAAAAACCGCTGGTGTTGTATCTTTCAGCGATCAAGTGATGTCAAACACGCCGTGAGGGCAGCGGATCAGGAGATCGCCACTGGTGGCTATACCTCCTACAGGTGGCGGTAACCCGATACCCGACGTGATGTGTCATGTAACGACACTTGACACATTCGAGCCCCAACCATCGCGCCTCGATCCGCTGCCGGATCGGGGCGCGATGATTTGGGCATGGCCGTCAGCCCCTACATCGCACCACCCGCATCCGTGGCGCCGGGGGTCAGGTGATAGAGCAGTGTGGCGTGCCGCCGGGTGGATTGAATGAGAAAATCGGTGGCATGCTTGGCGACCGGCGTTTGCGAGAATAACTCGGTGACATCCATCGGCTGCGGCAGATGCACGCGGATGGGCTGCGAGAACGGTGTGAAGTGCACCGCGAGCAGGCTGCGGTTCGCGAAACAGATGCGCCCAGGCTCGACCCAGAGGTGGCAACCGGCCCGCCGGGCCATGCCGCGAAAGGTCAACGCGTGATTGATGGGGGCGGGACAGAATATCGAAGTCCAATTCCCGAGCTCTTTGATCGCCAGCGCGCTCTCACCGCCGGTGCGCCAGACCCCCAGTGTGCGGCTGTCTGCATCGTCCACCGACAGGCAGGGACCAACCAGGGCGCCGGTGCCGAGCGATACCTCCGCTTCACATTCCTGGAAGATCGGATGGTCATAGTCCGTGATATCGATCCGGAGCGGCCGCCGTCCTTCATGCAGGCGCAGATGCATGCCGACCACCTCCTCCGCCAGACCGAGGTTTACCGCGTGCTCGTCCACCATACCGGGCAATCCGATGAAGATCAGGGTGCGCCCGTCCGACTTCAGCGCCTCCAACGCCGCGCGTTCCTGCCGGCTCAAATAGAAGGCATTAAAGAGATAGAGGACTTTATAACGGCGCAGCGCTTCGTGCCGCAGATCATCGGTCATCCACCAGTCGAGAATGGCGCCCGAGCGGTACAGCGGGGCGGTGGCGCGGTCGCACTGCAGATCGGTCCATGCGCAGTGGGTCATCGCCTCCTGCATGGTGTAATAACGCTGGTAGGCGGGGCTGCCGGCACTGATGACCGCCGCAACATCGGCTACCGATGCACAATCCCAGGCTAACGCTTCACGGGCAATCTCACTCTGCCGGTGGAAATCAGCGAGCATCTCCGGGCACGAGTACCATCCCCCGCCCATGTCAAAATTCCACCAGGCGGCGCCGTGGATGAGGTGGTGCGCGAACTCCCGGCGGTAGACGGACACGGATTCCGCTGCATCCTGCAGCGGCCAGAGATTCGCCATGTCACCGGGATCGCGGTCGACCTTCGGCAAACGCGACCCGGGCGTGAGATGGGTACGCAGATCCACTTCATTCAATACCAGTTTTCCCGCCGCCTGCACGCTCTCCACCGGCAACATAAAGCTGCCCGGTCCATCCGGCTCGCGGTTGTCATAACTGGTGATGCCGGTGAGAAAATCGATATCCGGTGACTCCAGTAGCCGCCGCACCGCCAGATGGCCGTTGTTGACAATCGCGTTGGCATACCCCGACTGCCAGAGGAGATAACCGTAGAATGCGCCGGTGAGCCGCTGGCCATGCGTGGCCTCTTTGACGGTATGGCACAGTTCCAGCAGGCAATCAGCGTTCATTTCGGAGAGGAAACGGGCGTAATCAATGGCTGCCTGGTCAACCCGCGGATCACGAAGGTGCAAGGGGGCACCGCGCCGGCGGGCCGCTTCCGAGGGAATGCCGGCCTGCTCGCAGGTGAGTCCGGGATGATGCCAGGCGTCCGCAAGGGCATCGTCGCTGCGATATTGCTGCCGCAACCAGACGCGGAACGCCGCCGCGGCCGGAGCGCTGTCATCGGGCATGCGTCCCTCCTGCGCCCCCCAGTAAACCCACTCCTCGGTACCGCCGGAGTTCACCATATAGCCCAGGACACGGTCGGCAAACGGGCCATTTTCCACATGCTCGACCAAACGGCGCAACACCTGCCCGGCGCTGTCACGCCACCAGCGCGAGGCCATGGACGGCTGCCGCAGCACGTGCTCCCCGTCGACCTGGTCGCGCGTCAGCACTCCGTCGGACAAACGCACCAGCTCCTCAGGATAACGCGCGGCCCACCACGCAGGCGCCGAGAGGAATATACGCGGAATGAACCAGAGCTCATCGGAGAACGTGGCGAGGGCAGCCATATATTCATCCAGCCCCGAGAAATCCAACGCGCCATCTTCACGCCAGGGTTCCGGACGGTTGCGCGGTTGCCAGGCCTGCCACAAGCAGAAGAACAGACGGGTGCCACTCTCCACGATTTCACGAAGGATGTCACGACGAAATTCACCGGAATGCAGCATATACGTGAAGTAGGCGTTCCCCGGGATCACCTGTCCGTTGACGGCGATCATCGTCCGTCCCTGGTGCGGTACGACGCTGATATGCGTATTCATTGCTGTATACCTCGCAGCATGCCGGTTCGCGATGTTGGCCGCCGGCATGATGCTCATTGATAGCAGACGGCATCCAGCCATTGCCATGCTTTGCGCTCATGCGCAACGACAAGATCGTGGTTTAGGCCGGGACTCCAGAGGATCCGGTGGGTGCCCGGCCCCAGGTTGCGATAGATCGCATACACAGTGGTAATCGGCGACGGCGTGTCGCAAAGGCAGGCGCCCATGAGGACCGCTCCTTTTACCTGCGGCGCAAAGTTCATGACATCGAAGTAACTCTGGTAGCGGGTCCGGGGGTCGGTCAGGTTGACGGGAGGGATATTGGTCTCACCGGCCGATTTCGCGGTGTTCAATGCTGCCGTATAGTCGCGATACGGGAAATACCCATAAAAGCAGAGATTGCTGACCACCGCTTTCACCTCGGGACACAGCGCAGCGGTAATGAGCGACAGCATCCCTCCCTGGGAAGCACCCGCGACAGCCAGCCGTTTCGCATCGACATCCGGACGAGATGCCAGATAGCGGATCGCCTGCAGACAGCCAAGGATAACATCATAATAATAATCCTCCTCCAGGCGCTCACCATACTCGGAGGAGAGAAAGCGCAGGTAGCCGGGGATCGCGGAGGCATACTGCTCCGGAGCCGCATCGACATCCATGCCATGTATCTGCAGTATAAGGCTGACGTAGCCATGACGCGCGTGTTCGACCGGCATCGGCAGCGGCGCATTGCCCGCGCCGGGAAAGACGGCAAGGCCGGGGAAAGGACCGGGACCCGCGGGTACGGCCAACCAGGCGGTCAGGCGTCGCCCGCTCGGCGCATCGAAGTGGATTTTGTAGACGGTGACTTCGCCGGCCCGCTTCCCCTCGGGATACATGTCCGCCGGGATCGACGCTTTCGCTTCGTTATACTGTGAGATCTCGCTGTCGGCCATCGTGCAGATCAAGGTTTCATCGGCATGCAGCGGGGTGGCGTCTACCCGCTGCACTGCGGTGCGCCAGAAGTCGGCAAAGTCGGCCGGACGCGTGCGGGCGATCGGCATGTCCGTGATGCGCCAGCCGAAGGTCGCCTTCCCTTCCTCCGCTTCATGCAGGGCATTGCTCACGTGCACGGTGAGGTCGTAAAATCCCGGCGCCAGCCCGGCGGTCGGGATACTGACCTTCAGACTCTGATCCAACTCCGGCGCTCCCGTCCCGGTCCGTAGCGGCAGGATGACCCCATTGCGCGACAGCGACCACGTGCAGCCGACCGGACGATACCGCGGGAAGGCGAAGAGCTGGATGGTTTTCTCCCGGCTGAACAGCAGATCAGCCCGTTGGCGCGAGATGATGGGCATGGTCACGGTCGATTCCCGGCGATACGCGCGGGCGATATTGCAGGTCATGGCGCATATCGGCGTCTGGGCCGTACAGGTCAGTGCCAGCAGCACAACAAGGCACCGGTAGCTGATTCCCATGAGCCGTAACCCCCTTCACGCTTGTGCACTCTCTATCATGGCATGACAATGCTGAAATAAAAAACGCTGTTCGTGCATTCACGTCAGTCGTGAGCTACGCCGCAGAGCGGAGTGGCGCAGAACCAACTCGAACGCACGAACAGCGTATGAGCGCAGGGGCAGATACGCCTGCCTGCTTCAGCGCCCGTTGCTCGAACGGTGTGCGAGCACGAGCATGAAGCTATGCGGGGGCCCCTGACCGCTGCCGGGCGCGCTATTGATTTTCGATAACGCTGAAGGTCGGAGTCACCCACATGGTATACGAATTATACCCGACACCCTGGGCAGCGACGGTCGTGTCGTTGTTGTTCGGGTTCCAGAATTCAATCGTATACGGTTTCAGTGCGTTGCCGCTGGTGGGCAGGGTAATACTGGCAGCGGTGCCATTGTTGAAATCCGCTTGCTCGAAAGCCGCCACAATGCCGCCGTCGACACCGGTCACCGTGAACTGCCCCAGCTTGTTCCAATCATTCAACTTGTTCTTGACATACTCGTCACTCAGCAGATTGGACGATTCACCGAAGGCCGCGCCGCTGATGCGTTTGACCGTACTGGCCTGCTCGGCCACCACTTCACCGTTGACGACGAACTGGAACTTATTGGCCGTCGTGCCGTTCACCGCGGCGGGCAAGGCGCAGCCCGTTGACACCAGCTTCAGATTCGCAATCACGTTGCCATCGGTATCCTTGACGATCACGCCGAACAACGGGTCCCGTGTCGGGTTGCCGCCGGGGAAATTCGTGACCCGACAGACGTTATACCAACTGCGGAATTTCACCGAGAACGACCAGGATTTGCACGTCATGGTCTCCGGCTTCCAGGTGGTGCCTTTCACATCGGGGAGCGTAACGGTAGCAGGAGATGCTCCCACCAGGAACAGGCCGATCCCCGCCGTAAAGTTCTGAATCTTAATGTGGTGTCGCGCGGCATTCGACCCGACAAAAAAGCCGTCATTCGCCCAAATATTCGGGGCGGTCATCACACCGGCCTGGGATGGAGTCATCGTCAACCCGGTTGGGAATGCATAGTATTTGTTCGCCCCGAGTGAGGGATTGCTTGCGTAACTCCACGGAGCCGCGTAGGTGCTGAGCAGTGGATCCATCGTCTCGCAAATACTCCAGGCGTTGCCGGCCCCGATGATATAGGTGAAATTCGGCGGGGTCTTTTCATAGGTGATGTGTCCGTCGCCCCAGCCCACGACCACGCCATTGGTGTGACGCATAGCCAGCGTGCCGATTTGCAGACGGCCTGCCGAATCATCGGCATCGGCGAGGACCACCGTTTTCGCCGGACCGCCCGTCAGGTATTTTGATGACGTGGGGGCGCCGTATAGCGTGGTGTTGTACCCATATCCGTTGGTGGCTTTCCCCTTAGTGGGGCACTTCTTCACCCCCGGCGGCAGGGCAACATCGCTCCACATCCCTGCGCCGGGATATGCGTCATCATGGTCCTGCGCATATATCTGGACCGCCACCACGATTTGGCGCTGGTTGTTCATGCAGGTGGACTGCCGCGCCTTTTCACGGGCTTTGGCGAACACCGGAAACAGAATGGCCGCCAGGATCGCGATGATCGCGATCACGACCAACAATTCAATTAACGTAAATCCTCGTTGGTGCTGCTTCATATCATTCCTCCCGTTAACGAAAACAGTCAGCGGACCGCAAGCCTTTACCAGGCTACCACCAGCGACTTCACTGGCGGCAGGTTAAAGAACTTGGGGGCGCTGTTATTATAGGTATTCGCCCGTGTATCGGGGATGATGCCGTTGAAGGTGACCGGCCGGCTGCTCGGTGTCGGCGTGAAGCGGACCGTCAGCCCTACGGTGTGGCCGGGTTCCGGCGTGCCCAGGCTGTCACAACTGTAACTGATGCTGTTGCCGATATAACGCAGCGTCATCTCCAGCGTACCGTCCTTCACCTCATCGGTGTAGGTGGCCGATGCCCCCTGCAGGTTCTGCGTCAAATTGGCATGCAGGTCACCGAAGACGACGGTTTTACTCACCGGATTGATGTAGACATAGTTGCCGGGATAATCCCCGTTATTGATGGCATTGGTCGCGGGCGGGGTGTTCATCGCACCGCGATTCCAACCGGCGATTTGCATGGATGAAGACAGCGAGGCGATGGTCATCTTGATATAGACGGGATATTCATCTTTATAACCATCGTAGGTATACGCCTGTCCTTCTTCATCGTTGACCCAGATCGAATACGGGAGTGTGAGTATGGGATCGGCGCACGCGAAGGCACCGCCGGCCAAGGCGCCGGTGGGTTTCGTCCCGCTGATCGGATCCATCAGCGCAGAGCCGGCCAGGGTGGGATACAGCGCATTGGCGGCCGCGGCCGCCGTGTTGTAATCGGAGAAGTTCCACGATCGTTTACCGGTCGGTGGAATGCTATACACGTCTCCCCCCGTACCGCTCATGCTCTTCGGCACGGCCGCCACATGACCGTCCATGTAGGAGACGACGGTCGTATTGTTGTGGCGGAAATCCGCCTGGCTGAAGGAACCGACCGTATAGGTATTCGGGAAGGGATTGATCGGATTCCACGAAGTCGTAATACCGGCCTTCGTGGGTTTCTCGATTTCACAAGTCAGTTCCACTTCCTGCGGATAGACGACACTTCCGAGGGCCAGCGGTTCGATGGAACACGCGGAGATCGGCTTGAAGGCGCCAATGTTGGCCCCTGTTGTGTAGATGTCCTCGCCCCGATCATACAGATTGGCATTATACGCGTAATCGGGTTTTGCGGGCGTGCCGGTGCCTTCGGCAGTTTTACAGTCGAAAACCTTAGGGTCGGTCGAGAGACCGGTCGCAGCGACCCAGTTGGTGGGCATCGGCAATGATTCATCATTATCTTGTGCAAAAGCCGTGATACCGATTGCTAACTGTCGCTGATTATTCATGCAAGCCGTTTGATACGCCCGCTCTCGAGCTTTGGCGAACACCGGAAACAGGATGGCCGCCAGGATAGCGATGATCGCGATCACCACTAATAATTCTATCAGGGTGAATCCGCGATATGAATTAGACATGACGAATACCTCCTTTATCGTGATCCAACTGATTGAGATCATTTCCTTGATGCGTATACGCGTTGTCCACATTATTGCTGAGGTTTTGCACTCGTGTGCATATACAATATATTATGCCTTTTCCCCCTTGTCAAGGGCTTTTCGACCAGTGCAAACAATAAAAGTGTTAAAGATATTTTTCCGGTCATCCGCCAGAACTTTCCTGCGCCGGGCATCATGAATAAGCCTGCACCCGGCAACGGGGGGACTGCCCCCGCCATCCTCCGTGAGATGAGGGATTTACCGGCAATCGCCCGCTTGACAAAGCGACGGGGCCGATATTACAATCTCTTATGCACTCGTGTGCAGAATGTCCGACATCGGCAACACTGCACCGGATAGAGGGGGTTTCCATGCGGCAAACGATCTGGAGTATGGTCATCTTGTCCATGCTGGCGCTGACGGGCCTGGCGCAACAAGCGCCGTCCGCACCGCCTGCCGGGACGAAACTCGATTGGCTCAACTGGGCCGACGTGCGTACCGCACCGTATATGTTTAGTATCGCTGCGCTCGCCGATGGCAACCCGTCCACCGTCACGAGCTTTCTTAATGGCCCGGAAATCGGCGGCACCCTGGAGTTCAATTTTCCGGCGCCGGTGCAGGTGACCGCGCTGCGGTTGATGCAAGCGGGCCTGCTGGCCACCGCTTTCGAGTTACGGGCGGACACGGCCGGCAAGCGCACGTTCGACACGCTGATTACCGTGCGGAAGGATGAGAAAGCCATCAGCGGGCAGTGGATCACCTTCCCCGTCAATCGCGCAGTGACCGGTTTACGGCTGGCGGCGGTGAGCGGCAGCCCGGGCTATCGCATGCCGTATCCGAATTACAGCGAGATCGAGATTTATACCCGGGAGCCCGTAGCCGTGCAGCCGCGCGCGGCAGAGACGGTGGGCAACACGCTGACCGCCGGTACCGTGCAGCCGATGCCCATCATGCTGACGAGAAATATCAAATTCACCCCGTGCATCGATCTCTGGCATGTCGGCCTGAACAACGACGGCAGCAACCTGCCGGATAATATGGAGACGTTCCCGGGGTTTATCAGGCTGGTCAACCAGTTGCGCGATGTGGACGCGGACGGCGTGCGTTTCTTCCTGGAATCCACCGCCTGGACCAATAAGCCGTGGAAGACCGCCTATCCGCCGGGCAGTGAGAAGGAAGTATTGAAACCGCTGATCGATGCCCTGCACCAGCGCGGGTATACCACCAGCATTTTCCTGCACGCCTGGATGCCGCCAATCCAGCGGGAAGGCAAGCAGGCGAAGGATTCGTTCAAGCGATGGGACTATCCCTACGAACAGAGCGACCTGGTGTTCAGCAAGGGCTTGACCGATATCTACAAGGAGCGTTATCCGTGCATTATCAGCGAGGATCATTTTCAAAACACCTGGACCGGCATTTTGAAGGAAGTGGTGGACCGCGGCATCGATGACGTCTACGTCATGCCCGACGAGTATTACTTCAAGGGGCATAATTTATTGACGGTAGATTGCCCCGCTTGCCAGCGCGACTTCAAGGCGCGGTATGGGTATGACAGCCTGCCCAAGCCCGACAAAAATGTCACTCCGGTCAGCGCCACCGATTTCGCGCCCGACCCGCGCACGCCGGTCGACACCGAGCAGTACCGCAAGTGGAAGCTGTTCGAATACGAGCGCATCGGCGAGTTGTTCAACGACGTGGCCGGCGAGTTGAAGAAGGCGAATCCGAACCTGATATTGACCTGTTCGGCCAATCCCGCCTCACCCTACTTTTCCAACCTGTCGCTGGAGCACGGCATCGCCTTTGACATCATCGGGCGCGGGCAAAACTTCAATGCGGTGCAGCTCTACGCCAGCATTCCCATGGACGTGGGCCAGCATACCGCGCTGGCCCGGCGCATGCGCGCTGCTTTCCCGAATGCCCAGTTGGACTCCAGCATCCAGGCGCTGGAATTCAACAGCACCCCTTCCGATTTTCCTATTCGCTTTTACGGCTACCTGCTGCCGCATATCATGAACGGCGCCACCCGCGTGCATGCCTATCGCCTGAACTACCTGCAGGATAACGGCTGGTGGCCGAAGGTGCGGAAAGGCATCTACATGATGCGCCTGCTGGAGCAATGGGATATCGCCAACAGCACGACGCCGGCGGAGACCTGCCTGCTGATGTCGCGCGCCTCCGAGGACTGGTGGCAGGTGCGGGCGCACAGCCTGCTCGGTAAGACGCCGGGCGACAGCAAGCGCAACTTCCTGATGTATTCGGACGAGCATGCCGCCAGCGCCGTCGCCACCAGCGCGGACGCCACCGAGCGCACGCTCAATTACGAGCGCATCCGCGGCATGGCCGCCAACAAAAGCATGGAATCGCAGTTGATTGAGAACGGCATCCAGTACGATGTGCGCTTCACCGAGCGCGAAGAGACGTTAACTGACCTGGCGAAATATAAGTTGCTGATCCTGCCATTCAGTTACTCCATGTCCCAGGCCGCCTACGAGCGCATCCGCCAGGCCGTCGATGCCGGCGCCAAACTGGTCATCTACGATCAACTGGCTCCCACCAATGAATATGGGGTGGCCTATCCGCAGCCGCTGCTGCAAAGCCTGCTGGACCACAAGAACGTGACATATGTGAAGACCAACCTCGGTGGCGAGGGTATGAGCCGGCAGGTGCGCGAGGACAACCGCAAGCTGCTCTACACGCAGCTCAACACCGGCTACTACTTCAACGCCAACGACGCGAAGGTCGAGTACCTGGTGCGTCGAGTCAAGAACGGCAGCCTGATCCTTTATCTGGCCAACTGGGAGCGCGAGCGGACGGCGACGCCGGTCATCGGCGTGCCGCTGCCGGCGGGCCAATATGCAGCGACGGTTTGCAGCAGCCAGCAGGAAGAATTGACCGCGGGGCTGCTGGGCGGTCAACCCAAAGTCAATGAGCAGGCGCTGGCGAAATTTTCCGTGTCGCTGGCGCCCGGCGAAGTGAAACTGATTCGGATCTATCCTGCCCCGAAGTAGTACGCGTATGTAAACAACATCGATCATGCCCGCCGGACAGCTCGGCGGGCATGATACTATTCTCCGGTCTTCGGAATGCGCGTCTCATCGACCGTGACACGATACAGCTTCCCATCGCCTCGATAATACAGCAAGCCGAGCAGATTCGAGACGGCATAACGCATAACGCCGGTGCGCTCGTGCCAGGGTGTCAGGCGTTGGGCGGTCAGCGTCTTCGGATCGATGCGCCACCATTGGGCGCCGGGCACGTAAATCCAGCCGTCGCGCGCAGGCAGCAGCACCCGCGGGTCGCCCATCGGATCGCCGACGAAATCCACCTTCTCTTCACTACTGATCCACCGGTTCGCCGGATCGACCTGCTGCGGGTTGGTCACCGGAATCGGCCGCCAAGCAGGCCGGCCATCCGCTTCCACCGCTCCCGCCTTCAGTATCATCGGGCGAGCCAGGGTCAGAGCGCGGTCGTAGAGGATTTGGATCAGAACGTCATCCTGGTGGACGCTTGAGCGATGCGGATCAGGATACGTCTCGGGTCTCTTCAGTTCCGTGTTCAACGTGCTGACGGCAAGCGTGTCTTCGTCGACCACCAGGGGCATGAACGCGGTATACTGCGGGCCGTTTCGACCGATCATTACCGCTCGTTTCCCGGGCAGGGGAGCAAACGTCGTCATCGATTTGGGCAGAAAACCGAGCGCCGTATCGCGCTGCACATCCGGCGCCGTCGTCCACTCGCCGTTTCCCGCCGTTTTTCTCGCTTCATGCACCAGCCGGACCGGAGCCGGACGGTTCAGCTTCTCATCCCAGTGCAACTCGGCGATCCATCCGCGCAGATCCATATCGCCAAAGGAACCCACCGCCAGGATGCGGCCGTTACTGATCGACTGCAGCAGCAGCGCGTGCGGCACCGGCGTCCGCGCCTCCGGCAATCCCTGCTCTTTCGTGACCTTCGCCAGCACGGTGCCGTCCGGCGCCAGCACCCAGATGTCCGGCAACACCACCATCCAGAGACGGGCGCCATCCCAGGCCAGGTCGCCAATGGCCTGCCCCGTGGTCTTCGTGCCGACCATGTATGTCGGATCCGGACCGGGGAAGCTGTGGAGCAGCTTCAGCTCGCCCGGTCGCTCATGCAGGTAGAGGGCATTATTCACCTTGATAAACTCTACCGTATCGGAACAGGTCAGTATTTGAAGATCCGAGCTGAAGGTGAGGCGCAGGGGCACGCCGGATGCCCGCAATTCAACCGGCGCAAACATCAGCGCGCCGTCAGACAACAGCATGCGGGATGGGCCGGCGGGAGGCGCTGCCGCATTAATCAATTCATCGAAATTCTGTTGCAACGATCGCAGCGAGATATATCCCGGCGACAGGTCTAACCGACTGGCATTCGGTGATGCCGGTTGCCCGAGCCGCGCATACTCATCCAGCAAACGACCGAGCGTGGTGATGGCGTCCTTGATCTCACTTTTCCGGCGGTCATCGAAGTTCACGTGCTGGAGTATCTTCTGCTGCCGAAGCTGACGGTATTTCCGAGACAATCCCATATATTCGCCGACGATATGCATCAGCGGCCGCGGGTCGTTGCGGAAAATATCAATATAGGTTTTGGCCTCTTCGTCATTCTTATAATCCGGGCACTCGGGAAAGCGGAAATCAACATCCGCCGGGATCTCCAAATAGATGCGCTGGGAAAACCTGTCGTCCTCCGGCGATGCAAAACGTCCCGCAATATTCAAAGGAATTACCTGAAATTGGCGATGCCATTTCTCGCCAAAGGCTTTTTCGTCCATCTGCCGTGGGAGGAGCAGGACATTACGCGTGGCGGATTCGAGCAACTCGCGGTGAGCACGCTGGGCGTCGACCAGTTGCTGCCTGAAAGTCTCATCGCGTTCCGCCAGCCCATCCAGTTGCTGTTGATAATTGAGATGCGCTGCAAACATGACCTGCATGAGCACGTCTAAAGCTTGCTCGCCGGTGATCGCTTGATGACGAAAGAGATAAGCCGCATGTCCGGCCATCGCCGTGTAATAGTCAAGCCACTCCCGGTAATCAGCAGCGCTCTCCTCTGCCGGCATATTTCGTGCATCCTGCTGCATACGGCGAGCGATGATCTTCTGTATCAGCAGGTAGTAATCTGTATATTGATCCTGATGAACCTGCGCCTGATCCGGCATCAGCAGCAACGCCGCTTCGCGAAGCTGCACGGCTTCCCGCCGCGATCCAAGTTGGGCAAAGGTCGCCGCCCGTGCGAGGAGCGCGTGCGCCTGCTCGTCCACCGTCAACGGTTTGACGGCGCCGGTAGTCAGAATCTTCATGACGACACCGGTGGCCAACCAGGCAGGCGCCGCGGAGAGCGGCAGGTTGCCGGATTCCACCGAGGCCAACGTTTTCCCGCCGTCGGAGACCGTGACCGTCAGGTGGATGGCCGGTTCGTTCCCCTCCGTGCCGGGTTCGACGCGGAATTCGCCGGAGATCAACGCCGGCACCAGGCGCTGCAGCTCCGGGTCGCCCCCCAGGGCCAATTCGCGGCCGATGGCTTTCGCCTCTTCCGTTTCAATGACCGCCACCCCGGGCTGCAGGGAGAGGGTATTGGCCAGGATGCCGGCATACCGCGTCTGCAGCGGCTCGTATTCGCGGGACAGGCTTTGCGAAACGAGCTGCGGGACGCCGTAGATCCGCGTCAGGCCGGCGGCAAACCGCGTGCGCACCGTGAGCACCTGCTCCTGCACGTGAGCGGCCAGCGCTGGAATATTCTCGGTGTTCCAGGAGAGTCGTTCGGAGTAGAGACGGACGCCGTATCGGGTGTCAGCAATGATAATGCGGATTTCCGGAGTGTCTTTCGTGCCGGTGAGCTCGGTTAACAGCAGGGCGTCCGCGCGCAGTATCTTTCCCAGTTGTAAACGGTCGGCGCTGCCTTCCGCGGAACACGCGCCGGAAAGGGCCTGCTCATGTGCCAGCCCCGCGATCTGCTCGCGCTCAACCAGCTCCAGGCCAGGAACCTTCGACAACCCCGCCACCAGCAAGTCGCTGAGCTGCCCTTCTTCCGGTGTTCCGGAGGTGATCACCGCCCAGCGGGTATAAGCGGCAGGGGCAGGCAAGGTGAGAGCGAACACGGAGACGAGAAGAATCAGCAGAAGCGGAACGATTGACGCACGCATACAGGCCTCCTGTCGGTCTGAAAGATCCTGTGGACTCTTGTTCGACCGCCAGCTCCGGAACTCCTGCTGCTCGTATCGTCTTACCGGTGTTGCGAAGCTGTTACCACCCCTGCAGCAGCTTCAGCCCCGCTTCGACCAGCATGCTGCCGGCCTCCGGCTCGAACACCCGGTTGTTCGACTCGTAATACCCCTTTTCGATGGTCTCCCGGGTGACGATGTACCCCTGCGCGTCGCCGTTGACCAGCGTCACCGGGAACACTTTGCGGCCGGCGCGGCGTTTGGCCTCCAGGCTGTATTCCACGAACAGCTCACCGGGGAACCCCAACAGGCAGGCCTCCCCGATGCGGATCGCCTGCACGTCGAGCGGGGTGTAGTTCGCCAGCACTTTATCAAGGAGGCCGTTGTGCTGGCAGACGGCCAGGTAGGCGGTCTCCTCCGCCCCGAACACGTCGCACTCCGCCGTGCGCACCGGGCCGTGCGGAGCGCCGTTACGCTTGAGCTCATCGAACCGTGCCCGGTAGCCGGCCAGGTTCCGCTCCGCGTCCTCCACGGAGGGGAACACGCGGCGTGGCAGTTCCACCTGCGCCAGGCGGGCGTCCAGCAGCAGGTCCGCGGAAAAGTTCTTATCGTGCAAGGCGCTGAGGCTCGCGGCGACCGATGCGCCTAACAGCTCTCCCAGGCGCTGCGCTTCCGCAAAGGTCTGCGCCTTCACGTGGTAGCGCGGGCTCTGGTTCCCTTCCGGCCCGTTGTGATACAGCACGGTCAACTCCGCGCCGAAGCGTTCCTTCAGCAATTCGCGCGTGTAATACGGGAAGTCGGCGGAGACCAGCCGGGAATCTTCGTGCAGCACCGTCGGGTGCATGCTGTAGATCAGCGAGAGCGCGAACAGCCGCTTCGTCGCAGGATCGCGCACCGCCAGCAGGCCGACCTCGGGATCGGCGGCTCCCCGTTCCGGATCGTGCCGGTTGCCGCCCACGCCCTGCGCCTGCGCCGTGCACCAGGCCACCTCGGCCTCGCGGAGATGCTCCGCTGCTTCTCCGGCGGCCTCGACGACGGCTTCCGCCATGAGCTCTATATATTCGGCATCGACCTCCGGCACGATCGGCGACGGCCCCCACTCCAGCACATACGCGGTGTTGGGACCGGAATGGGTGTGGGAGCAGCTGATGAACACGCACTCCTCCGACAGGCCGGTGCGCGCGGCCACCCGCCGGCGCATGTCCCGCGCCGTGGGCGGATCGATGAAGAGGATATCCAGCGCGACCAGCATGACGGCCGCCTCCCCGTTACGCAGACACAGCGCGCTGGCCAGCAGCGGATCGTGAATGCCCTCCGAAATGCGGTCGACGTGCGGAAACCCGACCAGGAAAGCCGGTTTACGCGGGCTGATATCTCGTATGGCGGCGCCTGCCTGCATCTTCTCTCCTCCGCAAGTGAACGATAGCTCACCTTAATCCAGTCGCGACTTCCCTGTCAAGGTGAATATCGCTCTGCTGCTACGGTAATGTCGAAACCACTTAATCCTCAGCCCCCGTGCAGTACAACAAGTTTAACAGCCCCTGGTAAAGGAACGGGCAACCACATGACGAAGAAATCGTCTAATTCCACATCAATCTCACGCGAAAGGTCACAACGGGACGCAGGTATGAATTCGATGATCCGTAATGTATCACTCCTTTTTGCGTTCATGGTACTGGTGCTGGCCGCCGGTATGCCGCGGGCGGCGACGCTGGTGAAGGACGGGAAAGCGGCGGCAGTGATTGCGCTGCCCGCGCAGCCGGACAAGTATGAGACGCAGGCGGCGAAAGAGCTGACGGACTATGTCGCGAAAATGTCCGGGGCAACGCTGGAGGTGAAGAACCTCGATGCCGCCGGACTGAACGTCTTGCTCGCCGATGCCGCGAAACAGGGGCAGACGGCGGTGGTGCTGGGCAAGCTGGCGCTGCCGAAATTGCAGGCGGCGCTGGGCGACAAGGCGGCGGTGCGCGGCGCGTTCGCCTTGCAGGCGGATAAAACCACGATCTACGCTGCCGGCAACACCGAAGGCACCTATTACGCCGTCCTCGAGTTGCTCGAACAGCTCGGTTGCCGCTGGTTCATGCCCGGCGAGCTGGGTGAGGTGGTACCGTCGCTGAAAACGGTGGACGTGAAGGCGCAGACCACCGTGCAGGCGCCGTCCTTCCCCTCGCGTCATTTCCAGATGCCGAATACAGAATGGCAGGATCGCCTGCGCTGCGGCGGCGAGACGTTCATGGGCGGGCACGGCATCCCCACGCCGAAGGTGACCGTCAACAAGCAGACCGGCGAGATCGAGCCGGCGGAATACCGGGAGTTCTTCTCGCTGGTGAAGGGCAAGCGCACCATCCGCCAGCACTGCGTGTCCAACCCGAAGTTCATCCAATTCGTGATCGACAGCATCAAGAAGCAGCGCAAGGCGGGGCACGGGCCGGTCTTCGGCATGGGCCCCAACGACGGCGCTGGATTCTGTGAATGTCCAAATTGCCTGGCGCTGGACGCGGGCGATTTCGATCCCTTCAGCAACGAACGCTCGATCACCGATCGCATGATCTGGTTTTACAACCAGGTGCTCAAAGGCGTGAACGACGAATACCCGGATACCAAAATCGAGTTCTATATTTATCACACCTACATGCGGCCGCCACTGCGCGAAAAGCCGGATCCGCGCATCGTCGGCGCGCTGGCGCCCATTGCGCTCGACCGCGTGCACGGCTTCTCCAACCCCATCGCGCCGGAGAAGAGCTACGCCAAGTGGCTCTTCCAGGAGTGGGGCAAGATCATGCCGGAGTTATATGACCGCGGCTACTGGAGCGACCTGGCCGACCCCGGCTTCACCTTCATCATCGTCAATCGGCTGCGCGACGAAATCCCCGCCTGTTATGCCATGGGCGTGAAGGGTTGGCGCGTGGAAACCTTCCCCAACTACGGCCCGCAGTTCCCGTCGATGTATGTCGCCGGCAAGCTGATGTGGAAGCAGGACACGGACGTGGATGCGCTGCTAGCGGATTGCTACGAGAAGTTCTTCGGCCCGGCGAAGACGCCGATGGGCCAATACATCACGCTGATGGACGCCGCCCTGCGTGACGGCGATTACTGCACCGGCTCGGCGTGGGACATCCCGCACTTCTATCCGCCGGAGCTGCGCAAGCAGGCGCGCGCGCTGCTCAATGACGGGCTGAAGCTCTCCGCCGGCTCCGGCATCTACGAACAACGGGTGAAGATGATCGCCCGGACCTTCGACATGACGGAGGCCTTCTGCCAGATGATGGAAGCGCGCGTGAAGGTGGACTTCCCGGCTGCCCAGGCCGCGCTGGACCGGTGCGACGCCGCCGCCAATGAGCTGATGGACATGAAACCGGTGGCGATGGTCTCCGCCGGACGCTTCAGCACCTACGTCGGCTATATGAACCGCTTCTTCCGCAGTTGCACCGTGCAGGGCAACGCGCGCGTCACCGGCGGCAACACGCTGGTCGCCGCTGCCGGTGACGAGTGGGAATTCCAGATCGATCCGCAGCAGATCGGCGAATCGATCGGCCTCTGGCGCGCGGAGAACCGCGGCGGCAACTGGCAGAAGCTGAAAACCTCCAGCCTGTCCTGGAGCGACCAGGGCCTGCGTTACTACAAGGGCCTGGCCTGGTACCGCACGACGGTGGAAGTGCCGAAGGACGCCGCCGGCAAGCGCATCTTCCTCTGGTGCGGGGGCGTGGACGAAACGGCGAAGGTGTGGGTCAACGGCAAGGTGATCGGCATCAGCCCCGGCGCCACCTTCTACCCCTTCGAGATGGACGCCACCGACGCCGTGAAGGCCGGCGCCAACCAGATCGTGATATGCGTCTCTAACCAGGTGGTCAACGAGGTGGGCACCGGCGGCATCGTCGCCCCGGTCATCCTCTACGCGCCAAAGGACGGCGCCAATGCCAAGCTGGAGAACAGCCGCGACCTGAAGCCGACGTTCCCGTAGGCCGTTCAGCTTCAACGACAGCAGACGGGTGGAAGTTCTGAAAACAGATCTTCCACCCGTTTTTTTTCGCAGGAAACCCTGCAGAAGCGTCGAATCGACTGGAGGCAAACGGGTAGCGAGGTTAACGCATGCAGTATATACTCGGGGTGGATTCGGGCGGCACGAAGAGCGAGGCGCTGCTCATCCGTGCGGACGGGACGGCGGTGGGCTGGGGACGCTACGACGCGACGGAGGCGATGGCCGGCGATGACGGCGGCCGCACGCTGACGGCGGTACACGCGGCCATCCGGCAAGCGCTGGGAGAGCTGCCGATCGACCGCCTGCACGTAGTCAACGCCGGCAACGGCTTGACGCCCCGCTATTTGCTACCGCCGGAGTATACCTGCCCGCTGACCGTGCGCTCGGTGGTCGAATCACATACCATCTTCTGCGTGGCGCCGGGGCGGAAGGCACTGGTGGCGCTGGCGGGCACCGGCTCGCACGTCGCCGGGCGGGACGGGCGCGGGAAGATCGTCATCCTCGACGGCCTCGGGCCGTATATCGGCGACCTGGGCGGCGCGGTGAGCATCGGGCTGGAGGGCTTGCGGGCGGCGGCGAAAAGCCACTGGCACCCGCGGCACGCCACCTCACTAAGACCCACGCTGCAGCAGGCCGTCCGCGCGCTGGACCGGCATCAGGACGCCAATATGGTCAGCTTCATGTATTGCCAGCCCGACCGCTGGAAAGTTGCCTCGCTGGCACGTCATGTCAACGCGGAGGCGGAGGCGGGCGATCGCATCGCGCTGGAGATTATCCGCCGCACCGCGGAGAACATGGCCGAAGTGATCTACGACGTGCTGGAAAAGCTGCAACTGCGCGCCGAGTGCCTGCCGCTGATCGGCTTCGGCGGGGTGATGCGCTCACGGCTGTACTGGGCGCGACTGCGCGAGGCGGTGTCTCAATTCGCCCCCGCCGTGCAGCCGGCGCTGCTGCAACTCCCGCCCGTCGCCTGCCACGCCTTGAGCGCTCTCTCCGGCTCCCGCGACTTCACCGCCATCCGCCGCAACTTGCGCGAAACGCTGGGACCGCTCATCGGGCGGGAGATCACCGAGGAACTGGATTACAGTTGATGTCACGAGCAAGCGTAGTTCGTAGTAGCGTCGTCAGACGCGTGCCCGTTTTCGTAACTAAAGCTCGTGTGTAATTAAAGAGAAAACCTTTCCTTTTCGTCATTAACGAGCTTTAGTTTCGTGAACGGGCACGCGTCTGACGACGCTACTACGAACTACCTTTTCTTGTATATTACTGCGCTTGCCAGAGATTGCGCTAAGGGCTAAACTCAGCGTGAATATTCCCTTTGTGAACTGAAAGGTACGATCATGTCATCCAACGTCATCCCCACCATCTCCGTCGCGTATGGCGATCCCAACCCGGCCGGGCTGCCGGTGTCGCTGGGTGTGCCTTTTCCGGAGGGCATGCTGCACGCGGATACCCCGCTGGCGGTGCAAGCCCCCACCGGCGAGTTGCGCCCGGCCGCGGGTCGGCCGCTGGCGATGTGGCCGGACGGCTCGGTGCGCTGGTCCCTGGTGAGTTTCGGCGCGCAGCAGGCGGGCGAGTACCAGGTGCAGTTGACGGCGGCCGCCTCCGGCCCCGCGGTGAACGTGGTGCAGGAAGGCGACCGCTGGATCATCACCTCCGACCGGCTGCGGATTGCCGTCTGCGAGACGGGGCCGGGCGTGCTGGACGAGGTGGTCTGCGACGGGTACCCCTACCTGTCCGCTCCCGGTGACCTGTCCTTCCGCGTGGATGACGCCTCCACGCTGCGCGAGGAAAAGCGCACAGTGCGCGTGATCGAGCAGACGCCGCTGCGCATCCGCCTGCGCGTCGAAGGCGCGCACTTCCGCCCGACCGGCGCGCGCCGCCTGAGCTATCGCCTGGACGTCGAAGTGTGGGCCGGCTGGCCGGCGGTGCGGCTGGATTACCACTATTTCAACCTGGAGCCCGGCCAACCCGAGCAGCAGATCAACAGCATCGCGCTGGAGAGCGCCTGGAACCTGGGGCCGGAGACGCAGCGGCACTTCCTGCAGCAGAATTACGGTCTTTTCTACATCAGCCGCCACGTCTTCAACCCGGCGCCGGTGGCCATTGCCGCCGATTTCTCGCGCCAGTTTGCCCATGTGGAAGACCCGGCGATGCTCCTCGACGATATCGATTATCCCTTCTACCTGCACGCGCCGCTGACCGCCACGCACGACTGGCTGGGCGTCGGCGGGGCGGAGCGTGCCGTCTACGTGCAGATGCAGGACTTCCTGGCCGCCAAGCCCAACCGGCTGATCAGCGCGGAGAACCGGTTGGCGGTGGAGATGTGGCCCTCCACCGCGGAAACGCTGGAGCTGCCGCAGGGCCGCTCGCGCCGGCAGACCATCACGCTGGCCTTCGTCGCCCAGGAAAAAGAGGGCGGCACCACCAAGCTCTCCAATGCGCCCGTGCAGGCGCCGAAGGGGGTGGCCGCCATCCTCAACGCCCCGGTGCACGAAGGCCGCGCCAGCGTGAGCCCGGCGTGGGTCGCGCACTGCGGCCAGTTCAAGCAGCAGTTCATGCTGCCGGTGGGCGAGCACGTGCGCATCGAGGGGAATATGAGTTCCCTCATGCGGCTGGACTTCCCGGTGACGAAATTCGACGTGGGCGACACCAATTCGCATTACAACAGCAGCTACGCCTGGATCGACGGTAGCCTGGTGCCGAAGCTGGCCGGCGCGCCTGACATGCCGCGCGTCTTCCCCGGGGGTACGCCGACGCAGACCTACCTGGACTGCCACGAGCCGGTGTGGACGAACAACGAATACGACGTCATTCACGCCTTCAGCAGCGAGATCATGCGCACCGGCCGCGTCGAGCTCTGGGACACGCTGCGGCTGGCCGCCCGCCACAACATCGAGGTGGACTTCCTGCATTACTCGGATCACAAGTGGCTGCACCGCGCGACGCCCGCCCACTCCGCGCGCCACACTACCACCGGCGCCTACCCCAGCCATTTCTGGTCGCAGGGGCTGCTGGAATACTACTGCCTGACCGGCGACATCGACGCGCTGGAGGTAGCTTGCGCGCTGGGCGACAAGACCATCGAGAACCTGACCGACCCCGAGTTGAGCGCCGTGCAGGGCGGCTTCAATCGCGAGATCGGCTGGTCCATCCTCACGCTGGCTTGCCTCTACGATGTCACCCGCGACGCGCGCTTCATGCCCGTGCTCGAAGAGATGGTCAACTTCGTGGTGCACTTCGACCGCGGCGGCTACAGCGGGGCGGTCAACCTGTCCGCCGGCAACGACCGGCAGAACCTGAACCGGCAGATCGTCGCCAACTTCTTCGGCTACTCCAGCATGATTGAGGGAGTCGATAACTTCGCCGGCATCACCGGCCGCGCCGATGTCAATGCCTGGCTCGGACAATTCTGCCACGACCTGGTCAATGAGGCGCTGAACGCGGCGCGCGAGGGCGAGATGCGCGGCATCGACTTCTCCATGGCGCTGAACGTGGGGTATGAGCGCACCGGCGACGAGCGGTTCATCAACATGATGAGCTTCCTGCTCGACTCCGTCTACTGGAACGCCCGCGGCGTGGACGGCGGCGCCAGCGTCAAGCCCGTCGCCAGCATTTACCGCGGCCTCCCGCGCATGCTCGGCCACGCCTGGCGCCACGGCCTGCTCGACGCCTATGAATACCCGGCGATCCGCGCCTTGAAAGCAACGGGTAAATAGGGAGTGTGAGTGTTCAAATTCCTGGGACCGCAGGCGTCCCGCGCCTGCGGTCCCAGGAATTCATTACAGCATAAATTGTTCCCTCATTTCCGTTTACCATCCGCAGCGTATGGCCTACAATATAACTAATCGGCTATATTGCCGGAATCCGACTGGTATGGTATCCTTCACCATCCTTGTTTATCTGTCGAAAGTAGACGCATGCCTTCCTCGCGAATATTGCTGGTTGAAGATGATCCGGAGCAGGCGGTATTATTCCGCCAAGTGCTAAAGCTGGCCGGATACGATGTCATCACCGCTCCGGACGCGGAGACGGCGGCCGATCTCGTCGCCGCGTCTCCCTTCGACTTATTGCTGGTGGACTGGGACCTGCCGGGCATGAAGGGTGACGAGTTCATCACCGCGATGAAGGAGCGATATCCCAACATCCACACCGTGCTCTACAGCAACCACACCCACGTGGATGAAGCGGCCCGCGCCAGCGGCGCCGACGCCTGGCTGCGCAAAAGCGAAGGCATCATCCGCCTGCGCGCGGTACTTGCCGAGTTGTTATGCGGCCAGTAAACAAAGCGCCTTCTCCGCTGCATGTTTTCTTGAACTCATTGACAGGAAATGATGCCCCGTGATTATTCACGCTGAGCGGTCAGGTATCCAAGCAAACCATCGGATTCGTGATTGGGACCGGCAGTGAAGTAGAGTCTGCTGTTAGTCGATCGACTGCCGGCGGAGAACGAGATGCTCCATAACCCATCGACGGCGATGGGCTTGCCCGTGCTGTTGTTCAGCTGGCCTAGAAACGCCCCTGTCTTCATGTTATAGGCATTGATATGGCCGTCCCCGAAGTTCCCGATCAGTAAGGCATTGCTGAATTGACCAAAGCGCCGATTGGCGAGCGCCAGTCCCCATGGCGAGTTGAGCTTGCCTCTTGAGGCAAAACGGCGGATGAATTTACCCTCGGTAGTATACACGCCGATGAAACCGTTCCCCACGCCGGCGACATCATCGTGCTGTTCGGCATTCTGCAGTGCATAAGTGACAAATAACAATCCCCCGATATTGCGGATGCCGAACGGGGCGAAGCCCGGCTTCCCGATGACAGGCGGTTTCAAATACGGATCAGAGAAGGACTTGACCAGCTTGAATTTCGAGTTGATCATCTTGATGACACCGTTATGGAAGTCGGTGACAAAAAGGTAGTAGCCATTGCGATTGCGGCCGAGCGCAATGCCTTTGAATACCGCACCCGCCGCCGAGTTGTCAAATGCCAGGATGGCATTCTTCGGAGCGAGTGTTGGATTCCAGCCGGAAACCGTGCCGTCTTCCGTCGCAAAAAGGTATGTGCTGGGCAGCGACCGGCGACCGGCGCTGATTTTGAAACCGGAGGTGGTGTTCTCCACTAACCCGGTCGGCGCCGCCGGACCGTTTCCACCGGCGGGCGACGGGATCGTGATGACGGTTTTCTCCCGCTGACCGGACGACCCATATGTGGTAGCGAGACCGGTCCCGTTGTCGGCAGCCAGAATGCGCCCGTTCTTCTCGATGTATAATCCCCACGGATTGACCAGGTTGGGATCAGTGACACGCGCCATGCCCGGCCGATTCGCCACCAGATTGACCTGCGTGAACCCCGCGGCCGGGGCAGCGTGCGCGAGGCATGCCATCAGCACAGCGGCAAGGATGCCCATGACGAATGGCATCCCGAGCCGGAGTTGTTTCGCGGATTGCACCATAGCCTTTCCTCCGTTTTCGTAAAATCCGGCAATCTGATCGGCCGGCAAAACTCTTCCACTCACATTACTTCATCGAGATGGGACTTCATGTAAAAAACCATCAACACACCCGTCGACCAGCAGAATATCGTGCATGGGGACAGACAAAACAGTCGAGCAATTGATGTTTTTCCATCGGTTCAGCGTGAACCAGACCTGGATGGCAGAAGGGGCGTCCCGCCGTACCGTGGAATTTAACCTCCAGTGAAAGAGAGGTGCATCGTGCGAGTCGTGTTGATCAGCATGAATGATATCGGCCGGTACGCGCTGGAGGCGCTGGCGTCGACGCCGGGCGTGGAGGTGGCGGCGCTGTTTACCGTGCGCGAGCGCGGTAAGCATTTCATGGACGTGACCGATTTCACCGACCTGGCCGAGCGCTTCAAAATTCCGATCATTAAGGTGGGCAGCATCAACGACCCGGAAGCGGAGACGCTGCTGCGGGCGCTGCAGCCGGATTACTGCTTCACCCTGGGTTGGAAGCAGATCGTGAAGGAGCACGTCCTGGCGATCCCCAAGCTGGGCTGGATCGGCGGCCACCCGGCGCATCTGTTATTAAAGGGCGAGCAGCCCGACCCGGCGGTGCTCTCCGCCCCTGGCAACGAGCCGATGCAGTATGCCATCCTCGGCGGCTATCAAAAAACGGGGATGACGCTGTTCTGGGTGAAGTCGAAGATCGACGCCGGTGAAGTCTTCGCGCGTGGCGAGGTCGAGCTCGATGTCGAGCATGAAACGGCATATACGCTGGTGCAGAAGATCGGCCGCGTCACCGGTGACCTGCTGCGCGCCAACCTGCCGGCCATGCTGGCGGGCAATCCCCCTCGCCTGCCGCAGGAGTTGGAGCACACCCAACCCTTCATGAAGCCGATCCACGCCGACGACAACCGCATCGATCCGCACGCACCCGTCGAGGAGACCTACCGGCTGATCCGCAGCGTGGTCTACCCCTACCCAAACGCCTTCTTCGAGTTTCACGGCCAGCGCATCTACGTGGGGCATGCCCGGCTGGAGAACGGGGTCTTCACCGAGTTGGAGGTGCGCGCCGGCGGCAGCCCGTGGAAGCGACCCACAAATATGTGATCCAAGCCGGCTTCAGCCGGCGTCTACCAATAGCACGGGGATTGATCCCCGTGCGACAGCCCGGCGCGCATAACCCGCCCCGGCCATCAATGGCCGGGCTATGATTAGACGCCGGCTGAAGCCGGCTTTGGGTTATGAATTGGAAAGCCCTTCAGAGTTTATACAGGAGAGATTGATAAAGTGTTAACACAACATCACCATGGTATAATCAGGCTGAGGTAGTTATCGATGGCAACCATCATTTTACGCGATATTCCTGAGGATTTAATGAACGATATCGAGCGGGCTGCCGCGCTGGAACGGCGTTCCGTCCCCGCGGAAGTCTTGCATCTGACCGAGGTCGGCGTGCGAAAAACTCTGCTGATACGTCAAAACCATGCCCGGGCGATCGAGAGCCTGCGAAAGCGATTGGCCGACAAACCTCATTTTTCTGTCAGCTCCACCCAGCTTATCTCGTCCAGCCGTCAATAATCTTCAATCCGGCCTTGTCCAAATCGTCACCTCACTTCTAGTCTTCGGTGCATTGACGAATTGACTTTCCCTCGAACCGAAATATGCCAGAGGGTTATGATTCGTAAAGGATAGAAAGGGCTTCGAGTTCGGCGCGCCATTCCGGATCTTCAACGGCATAAATGGCTTCTTCTTCACGGAAGGTGTAATCGTCTTCACTCACCCGTTCCAGCACCGGGATGATAGTACCGCTGGCATGGTGTTGCTTCTGGTTTTGCACATAGGCGATATAATTGGGCAGCCGCTTGCCATCAAAAGAAAACGTGCCGTACTCATCTTGCCAGTAGAATTGCTCTTCCGTCAATTTATGCGAATTCACGGCGGCCGAACACACCCCTTTCACCTGGCCGATGAAACGGGCCACGGCAATCGAGGGTGGGATTGTTGAGACCAGATGCCGATGATCCGTTCACCGTTGAGGGCATATACCCGCCCTCCCAGCTCTTTTGCCTTTGCTGCTAATAATTTATCGATATCCGCTTCGATCTCCGGCGTAATCAACGGCAGCCTGCCCTTCGTCGCCCAGACCATGTGGTAAAACAACTGACAATACGGCATCTTTTATCCTCCTTTTTATTTATTTATTGATCCAAGCCGGCTTCAGCCGGCGTCTAATCATAGCCCGGCGGTTGACCGCCGGGCGGGCCGCCGTGCATGCAATCCGTGACCGATTCCCACGGATATTAGACGCCGGCTGAAGACCGGCTTTGCTTTACGGATTCAATCTCCCGGAAATACGCTCGCCGGTTGAACCGCAGATACAGGATCATCAGCCGCGTGAAGAGCCACCACTGCAGGAAAGCGCGGAAGGAGGTGTCGCCGCAGTGGCCGCTGAGGTAGCGCTTCCACGACCACATGCGCAGGTAGAGCCGATCCACCTCGCCGTAATATTCGCGGATCGTCATCTTCTCCGGGCGGACGACCATGTAGACGTAGGTGTAATATTCCGGGTTCTCGGTAAGCAGTTTGCCGTCCCGCTTGCAATCGTCGAAGAGCTGGGTGCCGGGCAGCGGGGTCAGGTAGGGGGTGATGGGGTATTCCAGCTTGTTCTCTTCGATGAAGTCGTAGACCTTGTCGAATTCCTTGCGCGTCATGTCCGGTGTCATCAGGATGTGCGCGTAGCAGTAGACGCCGGCCTCGCGCAGCACCGCCAGCGCCTGCCGGTTCTGATCGAGGGTGGTCTCCTTGTTCAGCCGGTCCAGCTCCGCGTCGCCGCCGATGGCTTCCAGGCCGATGCAGAGGTGGCGCAGTCCGACCGACGCCCACTTCTTCACCAGTTCCGGGTGCTCGACGATGTGGTCGGCGCGGCTGTATGAGGTGTAGGTTTTCTTGATGCCCGCGGCTTTGATGGCGTCGGCCAGCTCCTCGGCGTACTTGGGGATAGCCAGCATGTTGTCGTCGAACAGGTAGACGTGCGGCTCCTGGATGGCCTGCAGTTCCTCGATCACCTCCGGAATGGCACGGCGGCGGTATAGCCCCAGGTTGGCGGGCCAGATGCTGCAGAAGGTGCAGCGGAAGGGGCAGCCTTGCGTGGTAAAGGTGAAGGAAGACTGCTCGAAGGAGCGCCCGTCGTGTTGCGGGATGTAAAATTTATAACGCCCGCGCCACGGTTTGGTGGCCGCGCGGTCGGGCAGCGGAAAGCTCCACGTCTTCGCCGGGTTGTCATCCTGCACGATTTGGCAGGTCTGCTGCCGCGCCACGCCGTCCCGGCACATCTCGCGCCACAACCGCTCCCCCGGTCCGCGCACCAGCATGTCAAGGTATTGCTGGTGATAGAGCTCGGGCGTGATGGTAGCCTGGCCGCCGCCGAGCACGATGGGCGTGTCCGGCCAGAATGTTTTACACTGTTTCAGCAGGGCGTTCACCGCCGGGATCTCGTAATACCCCCGCGCGGTGACGGCGATCAGGTCGGGTACATACCCCTCGTGTGCCAGCCGCTCGTGGCCGTGGGTGTCCATGCGGAGATCGATCAACCGCGGCTCGCACCCCTCTTCACGGGCGATCGAGGAGAAGATCTCCAGCACCAGGGGCTCGAGGATGTGGTAGAAGACCACGGAACCGCCGAAGTTGGGAAAGAGCAGCAAGATCTTACGCGGTGTATTCGTCATCATCGTGCCTTTTCCGGGATGGCTATAAGTTGCGTTTTTCGAAGCATTCGTTCGGGAAAGCGATCCCTAACAGGTTATTCTATTCAATACCACAGGTATTATTCCTTTCACCTCTCTCTTTAATAAATGTAAATACCACTTGGCGGCCGGGCACCCGGACAGGCTGCGGCGAATCCGGGCGCCCGGTGATTGGAATTTTATCGCGGCGTCAGTCCCCAGAGCGACACCACGGATTCTTTCCGCTGCTGGTCATAGCTGATGGCATATCCCGTTGGATAATACGCGGACGTCGGATACACGGCGGGCAGCGCGATGGTGCGGCTGACGAACGGATGCGTAGCCAGAAATGCGGTGGTCACCATCGGCTCGATGAATGCCATCTGCCCATTGTAGAATCCGTAAATAAACGTCTGGGTAAACGGCTGCCCGTGAAATTCCGGCGAGGTGGGATCGACCCAATGCCAGCCCATGTGCGGCTCGAAGGTGCCTTCCGGCCCGATATAACCCTGCGGAATGGCTCCCGGCGCCGGCGCCAGCATCGCCCGCGCCTGGTCTTCACCGGCGCCGGTGATCTGCGCGCGCTGCTGCGGCGTAATGATGTAGAAGTGGAAGTCGAAATGCGGCACGTCATAGATTCCAGGCGGGATGTGCCCGTGTGCGTTCCAGTTCAACACCACATGTTTGAATGCGGTGGATTGTGCCTGCCGCGGCAACGGCAGCAGGAATTCGGTGTCCGTCGCCGGCAGGTTGACGAGCGCCGTGTCCGTGATACTAATGCCGATGGCCAGCGGATTACCCAGGCCATCGTCGAGCAGCCAGGTATAAGCGCTGCCGTTCCCGACGTTGATTTTCGCGCCTTCATGCCGGCTGACGCCGGCGGCGCACACCGGCGCCAGACTGCCCAGCACGATGCCGGCGGCCAGCAGCACCGCAAGCCCGATGGGTCTCCCCATGTTGTCTCCTTTCGTATACAGAGGCGGATCGGTCCGCGACACCGTGGACGTCCCCACGGATATTCTGCGGTAAACGAGGCATGCGGTCTGTTCCCGCTACAATAGTTATTTCCATTAACACATCCGGCTGCCGCCATCTCACGGCAAGCCTATTGTGGACCTGCGAGCGATATGTGGAACAATGAACCAGAGGTAATACGCCTGAAAACGACGAAGTTAGTGTAAAATATTAGTTAAGAATTGACTGGCTTATCGCCCGGTTTGTTAGCAAGAATGTTAGATTGCTTGTATAATGACACTGGATGCTCTGTGTCGTGATACAAGATAACGATCATCGGCAGGGCGAGCGTGATGGAATCACACCGCGGTCCAGGGGTGAGGTGATTATGGAGAGTGGGAGCAAGCGGTATCGCCGTCGAAACCGCCGGGGATTTACCCTGGTGGAGCTGCTGGTGGCGTTGCTGATCCTGAGCCTGGCATTGGTCTCGCTGAGCCAGCTCTACCTGGCCGGCATGTGGACCACGCAGAAGGCTCGCTATATGTCCGTAGCGACCAAGCGGGCGCAGTCCGAGCTCGAACGCGCGCAGGACCTGGGCTTGCTGACGCTGCGCAACGGCCCCAGTGAAGATTCATATCCCGCCGCCGAATACACCTATCACGAAAACGGCATGGGCGTGGATTTCGTCACCGCTTCGCTCCCAAACGGCACGGGGTCCGTGACGTGGGAATACTGGCCGCCCAACACGGCGGGGAATGAATACCTGCTGAAAGTGAATGTCAGCATCTCCTGGGAGGGGGCCCGGCGCTCCCGCACGAAAGTGAGCTTGAACACGCTGTTGACCAACCGGCGGTAAAGGGATGCCTATGTCGCGCAAAATAACATTCGGAGTCACGCTGCTGGAAATGTTGATCTCGGTGTTCATCATCGGGCTCACCTTTTTCGTGATTATCAACATCTCGCTCAAGGCATCGAAATTATACGCGCGCACGAATGTGCATATCGAGCCGCAGGCCTCGGCGATGATCGCCTTCAAGCGCATGGAGCGCGAGATCCGCCAGGCGATGGTCATCAGCACCACCACGCCGTCGCCCTCCACCTGGGTCGAGGTGATCCTGCCGGAAAAGGATGACCAGGGGTTGAACAAGCTGGCGGTTGATGCGCATAACCGGCTGGTGCTCATTCCCGGGGTCACGGTCAGCTATTTTCTGGGCAATAAGACTGAGCAGCAGGATGCGACGCATAAGCTCTGGAAGGCGACTCCGTCGAATTCGGGCACGGCGCTGTTTCGCAGCGAGAGCCCGTATAACATCGCGACGAATTCCTTTGATAACTGTAAGGTGATTATCGACGGCATCGTCAATCCGAGCGACGCGAACCTGGCCAATGAGCCACAGCTCACGCGGGACGCGCTGGCGAGTACGCTGTTCGTCTTTACGCCGTATGATGACAACGGCACGCCGGACGATTATACCGACGACCGGCCGCTGACCACGACGAACCTGATCGGCATCACCCTGGTGGTGAAGGCGATGCAGAACGGCCGGCCGGTGTATCACCCGCTCTGGACGCGGTTTTGCTTGCGGAACAATTAGTCCTGGCCCGGTTCACGCGTGAACCGGGCCAGATGAAGCCCTCCGCCGACGGAGAGGAGGTATGCGATGCATAAAGGGAACAAGAAACACGGGATGATCTTCATCGTCGCCCTGCTGTCGATGCTGGGCATGGTGATCGTCGGAACGTCCTTCGTGGCCTCGGCTAGCCAACAGCTTCAGGATTCGCGGCGCGACCTGGATATGCTGCAGGCCACCGCCGTGGCTGACGCCGGCCTGAACTACTTCATCTGGAAGCAGCGGTATTCCGGCAGTCCCGTCACCACCATTCACGATTCATTTTCCAACATCTTCGCGCTCAGTCCGGACGGCTCGCCGGCGCCGCAGATCACCGCGAACACGCTGACCTTCGAGGAGGCGACCGGCGACGTCTGGCTGTTCAAATACACGCCGGAGGGCGCGGTCTACGATTCCTACCAGGTGGTGTCGAAGGGGTACTGCCGCGGCCGCAACCGCACCGTGCGCGCGGTACTGCAAGGCCCGGTCAACTCGGGGGTCGGCCCGCGGCCGCCCTGGATGGATTATGCCATCTTCGCCGATGCGTCGATGGTCATCGACACCTCGACGAATGTCCATGGGAACCTGGCCAGCAACGGCAACATCATCCTGAACATGAGCGGCGGCGGCGGCATCACCGGCAACGTGCGCTCGGCCACCACGGTGAAGATCGGGAAAAACGCTACCTCCGTCACCGGCAGCCTGCTGTATGGCACCTCCGTCTTCGACAGTAAAAACAAGATACTGACCGATGCCCAGGCGAGCGCGTTTTTCAGTACCGGCGCGACGCCGATCCCCGCCGGCCAGAGCAAAACCATCCCGGTCGACGGCATGAATCCGGAAACCTATTACCACTGGGCGGATTCGCTGGGCAACGAGGCATTTTATAACAACACCACGCTCAGCGATCCCGCGCAGGTGACCACGCCGGTCCTGTATGTCAACGCCGACGCGGACCCCGGCTTCATACTGCGCATCACCACCGATCTCGTCGGCCCGCTGACCATTTTCGTCAACGGCAACGTCGAGCTGCGCGGCAACGTCACGCTGGGCACGACAGCTAATCCGATCGCCGTCATTGCGACCGGCAACATCTCCTGCAGCGGCACGCCAACGGTCAACGGCATGATCTGGGCCAACGGCACCTTCGGCGGCGGCACCCCGAATGTCAACGGCTCGGTGCGCTGCCAGGTCGTCGGCACATTCCAGGGCAACCCGCAGCTCAACTGGCATAATTTTGATGACGACCTCATCAACCCGCCGGACTTCAATGACCTGTGGAAGCAGGAGTCGTGGGAGCTGCTGTAAATGACTGGGAGGGCGAGCGTCCCCGCGAGCCACGATCATGCGCCCGGCCCCGAAACTGATGCCATTCGGAAACGGTTCTCGAATGGCATTTGTTTCGGGGCCGGGCGCATACGCGTGGCTCGCGGGGACGCTCGCCCTCATATGCGTCAGGTTACACCAACCGGTCCTGTTCGCGCCGATTGGAAATCGGTGTTGCAGGGATTCCATGCAAGACTGCCTGGGCCGCGGAGTACCGCCACAGGCCGGACGTCCTTCTGCGGGAACGTGAAGGGTGTCAGCGAACAGGTTCATGCTCCTCTGAAAATAGCCCGTGATCGAATCTAGAGCCGTCTGCTCCCTGCACTATTTTCATCCAGGGTTGTATACCAGAACACGGCCCATGGTTGACTCTTGCTCTTCAATCTTGCTCTTGCTCTGGAAGGTCACGAATTTTCTACTCCGTGACACTTCCAGAGCAAGAGCAAGATTGAAGAGCAAGAGCATGAAAATCCGAACGCTAGCTGTAACCTGACGCAGATGACGCTCACCCTTCCAACCATGCATCTAGCCTTATGGTGCGATGAACCGCGGCAGCCAGCGATCGACTAGTTGCAACACGGTGCCGGCGGTGATGCTCACTGCCAGCAGCAACCCGATAATGGCCAGGGTCTGACGCCGATCCGGGTTCTCCTTCACCAGCACCAGCATCCCCACGCCTGCCCCGGTGCTCAACCCGGCGATGGCCGCGCCGAAGCGGATGGCGCCGCTGAGGTAGAGCTGGGCAACCACGACCGAAGCCGCGCAGTTGGGAATCAGACCGAAGATGGCCGCCGCCAGCGGCTGCAGCAGGACGTGCTGGCGGGTGAACTGGGCAAACGCGTCTTTCCCCACCAGGTGGATGAGCAGGCTCATCGCCAGCGTCACCAGGAAGATGAAGAAAAAGACTCGCACGGTGTGCCGCAGCGGATGCCAGAGCAGGGCGGGCAGCCGCGGCGTTCCCGCCGGGCAATCGCCGGCGATATGGTGGTCGCAGCAGCCATGCTCGTGCTGTGTCGCGAGCGCATCCTGTTCATGGTCATGCTCATGATCGTGTTTGTGATCCTCGTCATGCTCGTGCTCATGCTCATGCGCGTGTTTCGCCGCCGCCTGCTTCGCGCGCAGGAAGGCATCAACGCCGAAGCCGGCAAGCAACGCAATGAGAATTTTCGTGCCGACGATCGGGAAGATGACCAGCATGCGCTTAGGGTCAGGATGCGCCAGGATGACGGGAACTGCCTCGTCGGAAGTGGCAATGAACACGGCGATGAGCGTGCCGACGGTGATCAACCGGCGGGCGAAGAGCGCACTGCTCATCACCGAGAAACCGCACTGCGGGATGCTGCCGAAGAGCGAGCCGAGTAAGGGACCCGCCTTCCGCGCGCGCAGCAGGCTATCGCCGATACGATCGCCCATGCGGTATTCCAGCCAGGCGACCAGCAGGTAGACGATGAAGAGAAACGGCAGCAACAGCGCGCTGTCCCGCAAGGCTTCCAAAACGATCTTTTCAAACAAGGTGAACGTCATGCGGAGTGCGCTCCTGCCGACTGACCGGCCTGGCAGCCTGGGCACAGGCCGTAGACTTCCAGGCGGTGCGACTCGATGGTGTAGCCGGTCTGCGTCACCAGCAGCTTCTCCAGCACCGACAGGTCGCAGGCGTCGAATTCCACGATGCGGTGGCAGCCGCGGCAGATCAACGGGTGAGCATGACCGGCATGGATAGCCACGAAGTAGGTCTTGCCGGCGGGCTCCTGCACGCGGGTGAGCAGGCCCAGATCGAGCAGCAGGAAGACCGTGCGGTAGACCGTCGCCTGCCCGATGCCCTCCCCCTGCAGCGCCTCCACCGCTTCGGTGATGGCGTGTCCCTGCGGGTGCTCGCTGAAAAATCGCCAGATCGTGCGCCGTTGCGGCGTGCAGGGCACCCCGCGCCGGCGGAAGGCGGCCTCCAGCTCTGCGGTCTCATTGTCACATTGATGGCTCATAGTTGATAAGTTTTATCAACGATACAGCATACTGTCAAGGGGTTTGGTAGAGCGCCCCGGGATCGCAGACCTGTGGCCCCCGGGTGTTGCGAAAGATTCTCACTTCTCGATCATGCCTCGCCAATGACCGCTGTGGGAGCTTTGTGGGCAAAAACGTATTGACAACATGAAAAACTTTGCTAAAATATTAGCAAAATGACATAGAGATGAGAGCGATTCATTGATAGGAGGTCGTATGCGCTACGCACGTGTTTTCCTCTGGTCGCTGCTGGCCTGCTCCGCCATCCTGTCGAGCTGCGGGCAGCGGGCTTGCCGAGCGGCGGAGGAGCAGCCTTTCCCCACCCTCCCGCCGGAGTGGCGTATTCAGCAGACGATCACCGTGCCCCCCGCCAACCTGCCCGCCTTCGGAAAGAAATTCGGCGCGAAGGTCACCGCGATCTCCAATGTCTTCCTTGACGCCGACGGGCAGCGGCTGCAGGTGAACATCGTCGAGTGCGCCTCGGTGGTTGACGCATTGAAGGTGGCGACAGCCATCCGCGCCACCAAGCCCAATCCGGCCTGCTGTATGCTGCTTCGAACATACGTGATCGAGTTCATCGGCCGGAATATGCGACTGATGTTGGAGGCGCCATATGCCTTGGGCCTGCGCCCGCGCAACGGAGCCTACCGTATCTCCTTCACGGTGGCGACAGTCGACAAATGCGATTACATGAAGAACACGCCGCTATTCAACGATTTTCTCAACCTGCAGGCGCACCCGAACGACCAGGCGGCACTCAATCTGCTGGCGAACGATACTCGCGGCTTCACCTTCGGCAACACACTGGCGCTGCGCACACTGGGCAGCGATGGCCGGCCGATTGCATATGCCTTCTCCGCCATGCCGGAGACCGCCACCCCCTTCGCCGCAGGTGACGGCGCCCGTTACGCCTTCCGCCGGCTGCCGGAGGAGCAAGGCGTGCCGTACGTAAAAGTCTCCGCCCGCATCACCACCGCGGCCTTCACCGCCGTTCCAACCACGCGCACGCCGGACCTGGCGCTGCTCGGCCCCACGCGTTACTGGCCGAGTGACGCCCCGGAGATCGTTGCGCTGGCCGGACAGATCACCGCCGGGCAGAAGACTACGGAGGACAAGGTGTGGGCCATCCTGGGATGGCTGCAACCCGGCTTACACCTCAAATACGGCGGCGAAGAGGTGGGCTCCCGTTATGGCGTCATACAGACGCTGCAACAGGGTTACGGCCATTGCTGGGACTTCTCCGACCTCTTCATCACCCTCTGCCGCGCCGCCGGCGTGCCCTGCCGGCAGGTGGGTGGGTGGCTGGCCCGCATCTCCGGCCACGTCTGGGCGAAGGTGCTCCTCCCGGAACAAGGCTGGCTGCAGGTCGACCCTACCGGCGGCAGCGCCTGCGGTACCGAGTACCTGGCCTACTTCACCACCGAGAGCGGGGAGATGCCGATCGTCTATCTGGCGATGCCGGAGATTGAGGAAGTGACAGCAGAGGAGTAATGGAAAAGCCCTTCGGGGACTGTCCCCCCGAAAGGCTGCACTGTTTACGGCCTATCCAACAGGGGGGAAAGGAACCCGTCCCACCCGAAGCGAATTCTGCAACCACATGGCCCTGTTCACCAAAGCCCACTCCTGGCGCCTGACGCCCCCCGACTTGGTCGAGGAGCGGGACGAGCTGGTGCTGCTGGTGTGGGGCGACCTGCCCTACTGGAGCGTGGTGGACCGAGAATTCCATGCCTTATTGTGCGCGCTGGACGGGCGCGGGCTTGACCAGGTATTGAGCGAGCAGCCGGCCTGGCGCGCACAACGGCGGGAGATCGAGACGCAGCTCGAAGTGCTCCGCAAGGCGGGGGTCTTCGGCACGCCGGAGGAAAAAACACCCGCGCCGCCGCTCTACGGCACGAAGATCGAAAATATCGCCATCAACCTGACCCGACGCTGCAATCTGCGATGCAAGTTCTGCTACAACCTGCCCTACCTGACGAAGGATGATACCGGCGAAGTCAGCGCGGAGGAGATCGGCGGGTATCTGCGGATACTGAAGCCGTTCCAGGCCAAGCACCCCACCTTCACCGTGCTGGGCGGCGAGCCGTTGCTGGAGGCGGACAAGCTGCTGGCCGCCTGCGAGATGGCGATCCGGCAAGGCTGCACAGCGCTGGTCTCCACCAACGGCACGCAGGTGACGGACGATTTCGCGCGGCAAGCGGCGAAGCTGGGGCTGCAGGTGCAGGTGTCGCTGGACGGCCACACGGCGAAATTGAATGACGCGGTGCGCGGCAAGGGCTCCTTCGACGGCACGGTGGCGGGCATCCGCCGGCTGGTCGCACACAAGGCCTACACCATCATCAGCCAGGTCTGCCACCGCGGCAACCTGCCGCACCTGGGCGCCTATTACCGCTTCGGGCAGACGCTGGGGGTGAACGAAGTGCGCTTCATTCCGCTCAAATGCTTGGGCGGAGCCACGACGGGCGAGTTCGCGGCAATACCGCTGGACGATCTGCTGCAACACGCCTTCACCCTCTTCAAGTCACACCCGGAGTTCCTGCCGCTGACCGGCCGCGACGCCTTCTCCATCCTGGCGACCACCTGCCGCTTCTCCAGCCGGCGGCCCTCCTGCGGCACCGGGCTGCAGACGGTGCTGCTCGACGCCGACGGCACGCTCTACCCCTGCCTGAACACCAACCACCCCGCCTTCCGCATCGCCAATATCCGCGAACCCGGCTTCGATTTCAAACGCACCTGGCTGGAATCGCCGGTGCTGACCGACCTGCGCCGGCGCACCGTGCTCTTCAACCCAAGCAAGCATGCCGGCTGCCCGGTCCGCTACTGGTGCCTCGGCGGCTGCCGCGGTGAGAACCACGCCGTCACCGGCGACGCGGGCAAGCCCTCCCCGGATTGCACAAGCCTCCGGCGTGGTATACTGGAGATGTTCTGGATGCTGGCCGAGCGCCCCGACCTGGCGAAGCCGGCCGTGAAGATCTGCTGACAGGAGGTGCCGTATGCAAATCCTCGCGCACAGTGTAGTACCGCCGAACCCGGTGCCGTATCTGCACCTGGGGTATATCTCCGCCGGCGCCAATGCGCGAACCACGCAGGCACCAGGATATCTGTTCATCGCCAGCGGAATCGTGCTGTCAGCACTGCTCGGAGTTATCCTGATCCGTAAAGGCATCTCTCCGGCCACCCGACGGGTCGGATTGGCGCTGTTGCTGGTCAGCATCCTGGTCTTCACCTTGTCGCAAATTCCCTGGCCTTCGCGTTACGCGCATCCCGAAGAGGCAAGCCAAGATCATGCCTGGAAGGTTTATAAGCGCATTGCAGTGACACGAAAGCCGGGCGATCCCATCCCGTCCGATCTACAGGCCCTTTCAAAGATATTCCCCTATACAAAAGACGGCTGGAACCGCGAAATGCACATCGCCACATACCAGGCCAAAGGCAAAGAAGCCTACGCCATTATAAGTGCCGGGCAGGATGGTCAATTCGGTACTGGTGATGACATAGCTGTCATAGAAGGGTCTCTCTCACATTATCCAGGGAAGCGCCGTGCAAACCTCGTTTTACAAGAACTCACCGATTCTATTGAGAAGGAGAAGTGAGCATGAAACTTGTCGCCCACAGCCTGGTTCCGCCGAATCCAGTGCCATACCTGCACCTGGGCTATCTCTCCGCCGCGCCGATGACCAACGCGATGCCGTTCCTCGGGTTTACGGTCGTGATGCTGTTCATTGCTGTCACCAATGGGAAGCGCAACCCCCTGGTTCGTTATATCTCCCTGGCGTTGATGTGCATCGGCATCGCCGGGGTGTTCTGGGGCTGTAAACAAGGTGCAAAGGTACTGGAACAGGCGAAAGTAAAAAGCACCGGAGCGACGGTCCATGTAGTCAAGGCCGAATTAGATATGCTAGATAGGGAGCTGGGAACGTTGCCTCCCGATTTATCTGTTCTCGGCAAGCAGTATGGTTTTGACGCAACGGATGCCTGGAGCCGGCCTTTCCGCCTGGTTAGGGAAGGCAACGGCAAGCAGCTCCGTTATGAAATCCGCAGCGATGGGCCGGATAAAACACCCGGCACGAAGGACGACTTAACCTGGCCATACAAGCCTAAAATTCTCGACCAACAAAGACGAAAGGGTAGTTCGTAGTAGCGCCGTCAGGCGCGTGCCCGTGCACGCACATAAAGCCCGTGGGGAACTAAAGAGAAAAGTTCTCTTTTTGAACGATTACGTGCTTTAGATTCGTGAACGGGCACGCGCCTGACGGCGCTACTACGAACCTGGCTTTCCTGTGTAATACTAACAGGACTTTATTGTCTATCTGTAGAAAAGAAAGGCAAAGGATGGCGCATCGATGCGTTTAAGCGGATTGGCAATCGTTTGGATGGCGCTGGGCGGCCTCTGCCTGGTGGCATCGCCGCTGGCCCCGAAGCAGTTGCTCTGGGTGGCGGTGGTGGTGAACGGACTCCTCGCCGTCATGCTGGTAGCGGACGCCATCATGCTGCGGCGGCTGGAGGCGGTGACGGCGGAGCGGGAGCATGACGAGATCCTCTCGCTGGGGGCGTCCAACCTGGTGCGGCTGACGGTGGACAACCCCACACCCTTCCCCTGCTGGATCGCGCTGCGCGACGCGCCGCCGGCCGAGTGCACCAGCGAATCGCCGGATGCCGTACATACGCTCCATTCCTTCGGCCGCTTTTCTCACGAATACCACCTGACCCCGCTCAAGCGCGGGGAGTGCCGCTTCGGGCCGTTGACGCTGCGCATCAAAACCTCCGCCGGACTGTGGGTCATGCAGCGCTACTTCGCGACGGGCGGCACGGTGAAGGTCTACCCGAATATCCAGCAGACCAAGCAGCAGCACCTGCTCTCGCGGCGCATGCGCATGCGGCAGATGGGCTTGCGCGCGCTGCGCCTGCTGGGCCAGGGCACGGAATTCGAGTCGCTGCGCGACTATATGCCGGACGACGAACTGCGGAAGGTGGACTGGAAGGCCAGCGCGCGGCGCAACGTGATGGTCACCCGCCAGTATGACATCGAGCGCAGCCAACAGGTGATGCTGGTGCTGGACATGGGCCGCGCCATGGCCAGCCACCTGGATTACATGACCAAACTGGACCACGCCATCAACGCCTCCGTGCTGCTCACCTACGTCAGCGCGCAGGCCGCCGACCGCGTGGGGGTGATGGCCTTCGCCGACGAAGTGCTGGCCTACATGCCGCCAGGCAAGGGCGCCGGACAATTGCCGCTGGTGCTCGACCAGCTCTACCCGCTGCACCCGCGGTTGGTGGAGTCGGATTACCGCGGCGCCTTCACCTTCCTCGCCCACCACCTGCGCAAGCGGTCGCTCGTTGTCATCTTCACCGACCTCATCGACCCGGAATCGTCAAAGCGGCTGATGGACAACCTGGCGCTGCTGCACCCGCAGCACATGGTGCTGTGCGTGGCGCTGAGCGATTACGAGCTGAAGGAGATGCTCTCCGGCCCGCCCCCCGACGCCGCCGGCATGTACCAGCAGACGGTGGCCAACATGGTGCTGGAAGACCGCCAGCTCGCCCTCTCCACCCTCCACCACCGCGGCATCCTCACCGTCGACGCCGCCCCCAGCGACCTGTCGGTGGCAGTGGTGAACCGGTACCTGGCGATCAAGCGTGAGGGACGGGTATAACCACGGAGACACAGAGGCACAGAGACCGAAATAAAGGGTCATTCAATGATTGAAGATTGGATTATAAGAGAGAACCTGAAGGCCTTCTGCGAAGTCTGTGCGGTTGTCACAGGCTATAATTATACAGAGTTAGATTGGGATGCCATCAGTCACGGCGTCGATACCCATCACCAATATACCCGACAGTGGTTTGAATACGCTTTCGAAGGCATCAGCACTGTATCTTTTCGTTTTACCTTTGAGCCACAGGGCGGTCAGAATGGTATTGTGATGATCAATATCGAAGCTCCTTCCAAAATCAAACAGCAATTATCCGTTATTATCATGATAATGCAGGACTACATCCTTCAAAAGCAGATTAGAGGCTAATCCATACGCCATTTATCAATTGTCTCTGTGTCCTCTGTGCCTCTGTGGTTCCGTCTCAATCTGCGGATAACTCCCCGTTCTCCAGCGTCACGGGCCGGGCAAATTATGTTACAATACCTTCGACCGCATTATGGCTTATCAGTCTCTTTACCGCAAATATCGTTCCCGTGACTTCACCGACCTGATGGGGCAGCGGCATGTGACGCAGACGCTGGCCAACGCCATCGGCTCGGGGCGGGTGTCTCACGCATACCTGTTCTGCGGGCCGCGCGGGACGGGGAAGACGAGCACCGCGCGCGTGCTGGCGAAGGCGCTGAACTGCATCAACGGCCCAACGGCCACCCCCTGCGACGAATGCCCCTACTGCATCGCCATCCGCCAGGGCAACGCTATTGATGTCATTGAGATTGACGCCGCCAGCAACCGCAATATCGATGACATGCGCCAGCTCCGCGAGCAGGTGAACTACCCGCCGGTGGAGCTGCGCTATAAGTTTTACATCGTGGACGAAGTCCACCAGCTTACCCGCGATGCCTTCAACGCCTTCCTGAAGACGCTGGAGGAGCCGCCCGGCCACGTGATCTTCGTGCTCTGCACCACCGACCCGCACCAGTTGCCGGCTACCATCCTGTCGCGCTGCCAGCGCTTCGACTTTCACCGCATCACCCAGGAGGACATCACCCAGCGGTTGCACTGGGTGGTACAGCAGGAGGGGTGGACCATCGAGGACGAAGCGGTGCACCTGCTGGCGCGCGCGGCGAACGGCGGGCTGCGCGACGCGCTGAGCCTGCTCGACCAGGCAGCCTCCTACGCCGGCACGGACATCACCGCCCAGCACATCCGCGACATCCTCGGCGGCATCGACCTGGACCTGCTGACGCAGTTTACCGACACCGTGCTGCAGAAAGACGCCGTCGGGCTGTTCCGGCTGGTGGATACCATCATCTCCGACGGCAAAGACGTGCCGCAGCTCGTCGGCGAGCTGATCCAGCACTGGCGCAACCTGCTGCGCGCGCAGATCGGCGGTCCGGACGCACTGGTGGAGTTCACTCCCGAGCAGCGCACCCTCATGACCGGGCAAGCGCGGCAGACGAACCAGCCGGCGCTGATGCGCGCCATCACGCTGCTGTGCGAGGCGGAAAACGAGCTGCGCTGGAATGCCCAGCAGCGGCTGCTGCTCGAGCTCTACAGCCTGCGCATCATGGGCGAGGAGCCGGCGCCCGCGCCGGCGGCCGTCGCCGCCCCCGTGCCGGCTGCTCGTCCGGCCGCCACCGTTGCGCCATCGCAGCCGGCGGCGCGCCGCTTCGACACCCCGCGTGCGGCAGAACCCGCCCCACGCCCGGCTGCGCCTGCGCCTGCCGCAACGGCGCCGAAACCGGTCGACCCCGCGCCGAAACCCGCAGCGGCGGCGCCCGCTCCGGCAGCGGAACCGGCCGCCGCGTCACCTGTCGGCGAGTGGACCCTCCCGCGGCTGAAGAAGTCGTGGCCGCAGTTCACCGACTGGATGAAGCGCTCGCCCAAGCTGGAGAACCTGCGCACGCGCATCGTGGAAAAATGCTGGCCGGCCAGCCTGATCGGCGACCGGCTGACGCTGCAAACCGCCAGCGCCTTCACGCGCAGCCAGGTGGTCGAGCGCCCGCAAATCAAGCAGGTCTTGGAGCAGTGCCTGCAGAGCTACTTCAAAGCGTCCTTTGTAGTAAGCATCGAGGTGCAGAACGGCGGCGACACCGCTCCCGCCCCTGCGCCTGAGCCTGTGCCTGCACCCATTCCCGAGCCCGCGCCGGTCGCCACCGCCGCGCCGGAACCCCCGCCTGTTGCCGCCCCGGAGCCGCCGGCCGTCCCCGAGCCCGACCGCGATCTGGTCGGCGAGCGGATGAAGCAGGTGTTCAGCGGAAGCGAAGAAGTGACGAAGTAACCGCTCAGGGACTGTCCCGAGCCCGCAGGACCGAAGCCCGTTTCTCGTAACTGACGCCCGGTAATAGGATCACGGGACTGTCCCCCCTCGTGCGAGAGATAAGCCTATCGACGAGGGGGGACGACCGGCGATGAGGAAGGCGGGCGGCACTGGTCCCGCGGGCACGAGACAGTCCCTAAGTATAACGAGGAACCGACCATGACCCTCCGCAACTTCAGCCCCCAAACCATGTTCGAGCAGCTCAGCCAGGAGCATGTGCCCGAGTGCGCGTTCACCGGCGATTTTGCCGCATGGAAGCGAGAGACGCTGCCGCGGGTGCTGGCCACGCTGGGCGAGTCTCCGGAGCGCGTGCCCCTCAACCCGGAGCTGATGGCGGAGTGGGAGCACGACGGCCTGCGCAAGCAACGCTGGCACCTCGACATGAGCAAATATATCTCCGCCTCTTTCCTGCTCAATATCCCCGGCGATCTGCAGGAGGGTGAGCAGCGGCCGGCCATCTGCTGCTGGCACGGGCACGGGCCGTTCGGCAAGGAACCGGTGATGGGCAACGACGCCAGCCCGGAGTTGCGCGCCGCCATCGACTTTCACAATTACTCTTACGGCCATCAGATGGCCAAGAAGGGCTTCGTCACCTTCGCCATCGATTGGATCGGCGCCGGCGAGCGCTGCGACGGCAACAAGCCGTTCCACCGCTGGACGGAATTCGGCCCCGAGTGGTGCAACGTCTATTACATGCACGCCACCATGCTGGGGATGACCAATATCTCCATCAACGTGGCGCACGGCATGGCGGCCACCGACTTCGCCTGCTCGCTGCCCTTCGTCGACGCCGACCGGCTGGGGGTGATGGGCCTCAGCGGCGGAGGGGTCTGCACGCTGTGGAGCGCCCTCTGTGACCCGCGCTTCAAGGCGGCGGAGATCATCGGCTACAGCGACCTCTTCCCCATCTTCGGCGTGCGAGATGTGAATTATTGCGGCATGCAAATTTCACCCGGCCTCTTCAAGCTGGTCGATCTGCCCGACCTGCAGGGCCTGCTCGCCCCGCGTCCGCTGCTGATCGACATCGGCGCCAACGACTCGTGTTTCGGCGTAGACGGCGCCATGGACTGCTACCGCAAGCTGGAAACCATCTACGCCGCCGCCGGCGTGCCCGATCGCCTGGAACTGGACCTGTTCCCCGGCGAGCACGGCTGGGGCGGGAACAAGTCGGAAGCATTCTTTTATAAATACCTTGGATGAGAACGGCTGCAAAAAAGGATTTCCACTCCCGAGAAGCGTATTAGCTCACGGATACCGGAAGAACATTGTGCATTTTGCACTTTGCATTTTTCATTTTGCATTCTAACGAACCCAGGGAGTTTGATATGAACTTGCGCAATTTGAGCCCCTCGAAGATGTTCGAACTGTGGGCACAGGAGCATACGCCGGAATACGCGTTCACCGGCGCGACCCCGGCCGAGTTTGCGTCGTGGAAAGCGGAGGCGCTGCCGAAGGTGATGGCCACGCTGGGCAAGTGGCCGGAGCGCGTGCCGCTGAACCCGGAATTGATGGCGGAGTGGGAGCACGACGGCCTGCGCAAGCAGCGCTGGATGATCGACGTGGGCAAATACGCCTCCGCCAGCTTCCAGGTGAACATCCCCGGCGACCTGAAGGACGGCGAGAAGCGGCCGGCCATCTGCTGCTGGCATGGGCACGGCGGCTTCGGCAAGGACCCGGTGATGGGTAACGACGGCAACCCGGAGATTCGCGCGGCCATCGCCTACCACCATTACAATTACGGCCACGAGATGGCGAAGAAGGGCTTTGTCACCTACGCCATCGACTGGATGGGCGGCGGCGAGCGCGGCGACGGCAACAAGCCGCACTTCAGCACGAAAAATGCCGGCCGTGACTGGTGCAATATCTATTACCTGCACGCCACCATGCTGGGGATGACCTCCATCTCCATCAACATGGCGCAGGGGATGGCGGCCACCGACTTCGCCTGCACGCTGCCCTGCGTCGACGCCGACCGGCTGGGCGTGATGGGCCTCAGCGGCGGCGGCACCATGACGGTGTGGTCCGCCCTCTGCGACGAGCGTTTTAAGGCGGTCGAAATTATCGGCTACAGCGACCTGTGGGCGATCTTCGGCCTGCGCGACACCAATTACTGCGGCATGCAGGTGGCGCCCGGCCTCTTCGCGCTGGTCGACCTGCCCGACCTGCAGGGGCTGATCGCCCCGCGGCCGCTGCTGGTGGACATCGGGGCATATGATTCCTGCTTCAACATCGACGGCGCCATGCAGTGCTTCCACCAGGTGGAAGGGATTTACGCCGCTGCCGGCATCCGCGACCGGCTGGAACTGGACCTGTACCCACAGGAGCATAGCTGGGGTGGCTTCAAATCGGAAGCCTTCTTCACCAAACACCTCGGCAAGGTGGCGGCCAGCGCCCGCTAACCGAATGCTTGAACAGTCAGACATGTCGGACTGGTCCGGCATGTCTGACCAGTCGTATTCACTCGGACAACAAGGGGAAACATGAACGACAGGCTGGCTCGCTTTGTCGCTCCGGTCAGAATCCTCTGCCGGGAATCACTACTCTTCTCTCCTGTATTACTAATCCGCGATTTCTCGCCAACAAGCGAAGATTTTATGTCTAGTTGCGGCGCAGCCGCCCTGTGATCTTGCCGATACTATGAACAGGAGAAAAAGTTCGCTATAATACGACGGTTGTCAGGAATCGATATAGCCGTTTCACCAAAGAGCAATGGCGTGAAATTGGAGAATGGTTATTTTCATAGGAGGAGAGCGCGCGCTAAGGTGGAATATAGAATGCACGCCGGTAAGATTCCCGGCGAACCTGTCCCTCCTGCAGTTCTCCTTGTTTGTCATTACAGGGGCTGAAGTATTCTGATCCGGCACATACTGACGGGGGTCGGGGCGTCCAGCGCGGTTTTTCTTCGTGAAAAGCGAGCGGTCGACCCGAAAAAAAAGAATGTGGCCGGAAGACGTTTAACGCCACGTAAGGATTGTGGTATAATTGGGGTAACCTGTTGCCAGCGAACCGTTGCGGAGCCGGCGGGATGGCGAGACGACGGCCCCAATGGGAAAGATAGGGTGGCAGATGTCAACTGCGCGGGGAGTAAAAATCCCGATAGGTAAGATATTGCTTGATTCGGGGAAGATTTCTCCCGACCAGCTCAAGCAAGCCCTCACCTTACAGAAGAGCACCACGGAAAAATTGGGGCGATTGCTCATCGACCTGGGATTCGTCAGCGAGCATGACGTGCTGGGCGCGTATGCGCAGCAGCTCAACGTGCCGATGTTCGACCCGGAGAAGATGACGCCCGATCCGAGCGTGGCAAAGGTCATTCCGGATCACCTGATCCAGCGCTACAACCTGATTCCGCTCCGGCGCAACGGCACCAAGCTGGTGGTGGCGATGTCCGATCCCACCAACGTCTTCGCCCTCGACGACCTGCGGTTGATCACCGGGTTCGAAATCGAGCCGGTGCTGGCCACGCTGGAAAGCATCAACACCATCCGCAACAACGGCGGCATCTCGGGAGGCGGGCAATCTACCTCCGGCTCCAAGCTGTCCGCGGTCAACCCCACCCTGCCGTCACAGGAATCGGGCTCCAAAATATCCAGCCTGGGCAACATCCTGCCGACCAATGAAGACGCCTCCAAGATGTCTTCGTCGGGCGCCCTTGATGCGTCGAGCAGCATCGCGTCCGGCAGCGCCTCGGAGAAGAGCTCCACCGCCGACATCGACAGCATGCTGGAAGCGATCCGCCGTCCGGATTCCCCCGGCGAGGGCAGCAACGCGGACGACGAATCGGTCGAGATTGCCGAGGACGCGCCCATCATCCGCATGGTGAACGTCCTCATCCAGAACGCCATCAAGCAGGGTGCGTCGGACATTCACGTGGAGCCGGATCGCCGCCAGGTGCGCGTGCGCTACCGCATTGACGGCGTGCTGTATGAAGTGATGACGCTGCCGAAGTTCGCGCATGCCCCGCTCATCTCGCGCTTGAAGATCATGGCGGAGATGAATATCGCCGAACGGCGCATCCCGCAGGACGGCCGCATCCACCTGCGCCATGAGAAGCGCGACTTCGACATGCGCGTCAACGTGCTGCCGACCGTGTTCGGCGAAAAGTGCGTCATGCGCATCCTGGACCAGGGCAGCGTATTGATCGGTCTCGGGCGCCTGGGCTTCATGCCGGAGATGATGGCCTTACTGGAGACGCTCATTACCCGGCCCAACGGCATGGTGCTGGCCACCGGACCGACCGGTTCCGGCAAAACGACCACGCTGTATTCGATTCTCAACCGCATCAACTCGGTCGACAAAAACCTGATCACCTGCGAGGACCCGGTCGAGTACCAGCTCCCGGGCGTCAACCAGGTGTCGGTCAACCGCAAGGCGGGCCTGACCTTCCCTGTGGCGATGCGCGCCTTCCTCCGCCAGGACCCGGACATTATCATGGTCGGTGAAATCCGCGACCTGGAAACGGCGGAAATCGCCATCCAGGCCTCGCTCACCGGTCACCTGGTGCTCTCCACCCTGCATACCAATGACTCACCGGCCACCATCGTCCGCCTGGCCGACATGGGCGTGGAGCCGTTCCTCATCTCCGCCGCCATCATCGGCGTGATCGCCCAACGCCTGGCGCGCAAGCTCTGCGAGCATTGCAAGGAGCCGGACGAGCCGCCGCGGGACGCGTTGTACCGCCTGGGGATGAGCGACGAAGAGATCGAAAGCTCCACCTTCTTCCGCGCCGTTGGCTGCGAAGAGTGCATGAACCGCGGCTACCGGGGTCGGTTAGGCGTCTTCGAGCTCCTCGTGTTGACCGAAGAATTGCAGGAACTGGTCGTGCGCCGCGCCCCGCTGTCGGAAGTCGCCCAGGCCGCCATCGCCTCGGGCATGATTACGCTGATGAAAGATGGCCTGTCGAAAGTCAAAAACGGCATGACGACCCTGGAAGAAGTGTTACGCGTCGTTTCCGTCGGCTGATGTCCTCCCGTCCGTCGATCAGGAAGAGCGAATATTGCCGGCCGGACGCCAGGTATGGTTTTGCAAATAATGGGGAATGTTATAGTTATCGGAGGCTAGACGAGGGATGGAATCACTCGCTGTCGCAACTCCAGAACGACCGCCAATCACTCTACGATCGAACGATCCGTCGCGTCCGCGCGACTTGAGTGAAGTACATATCGACGAGTTGTTGGAGCTGCAGGTTGAATCAAAAGCTTCGGACCTGCACATCGCCGTGGGGCTGCCGCCGATCTTACGCATCGACGGCGACCTGGTCGCGGGCAACTATACCAAGTTCACGCCGCAGGTCACCCAGCGCATGTGTTACGACATCCTGGCGGACGAGCAGATCCAGCGGTTTGAAAATACCCTCGAGCTGGACTTCTCCTACCAGTTGGGCAAATCCAGCCGCTTCCGCGTCAACCTGTTCCGCGACCGCGGCTCGGTGGCGTCGGCTTTCCGAACCATTCCGTACCGCATCCCCACCCTGGAAGAGCTGAAACAGCCGGCGATTCTGCGGGATATGACCACCAAGCAGCGCGGCCTCATCCTGGTGACGGGCCCGACCGGTTCCGGAAAATCCACCACGCTGGCCGCCATGCTGGGCGAGATCAACCGGCTCTACCGCAAGCATATCATCACCATCGAGGACCCGATCGAATATCTACACACGCATAACATGTGCGTGATCAACCAGCGCGAGGTCGGGCAGGATACCAAGGAATTTAAAAACGCCCTGCGCGCCGCCCTCCGCGAAGACCCGGACATCATCCTCGTCGGTGAGATGCGTGACCTGGAAACGATGGACCTCGCCATCCACGCGGCGGAAACCGGCCACCTGGTCTTCGCCACCGTCCATACCAGCAGCGCCGCGCAGACGGTGGACCGCATCGTCGACGTCTTCCCGGTAGAGCAGCAGGAGCAGATCCGCGTCATGCTCTCCAACAACCTGATCGCGGTCATCACCCAACAGCTCATGCCGAAAATCGGCGGCGGCCGCGTCTGCGCGTCGGAGATCATGATCGCCTCGCCGGCCATCCGCAACCTGATCCGTGAGGCGAAAGCCCACCAGATCAACTCGATCATTCAAACGAGCGCGCACATCGGAATGAAATCCATGGACCAGGCCCTGCGCGACCTGTATAACCAGGGCACCATCTCCTACGAAATGGCGATCGAACGCGCGGGCAACGTTGATGAGTTGAAGAAGATGATGCTGTCCGACGGCACGCTGCCCGATCTCGCCGGGGCGATGCCGGGCGATGCCGGTCAGAACGTGAACGCCAACGTGCCGCCTCCGTCGGCGCCACCCGCGCGGGGTGGACGCGGCTGACAGGATGCCGGGCGGCAACGGACCATCAGCCGGGACATGATTGACCGGCAGACACAACCGTCTGTATGGCCCGAATCTCTCGGCCATGGGTCGGGAATTCAGGCAAAAGGCCTATCGGTCAGGGTCTGTTTTTTGGGTTCCGGCGCTGCCGGTGAGGGGGGAGGATACCATGCCGACCTTTACGTATGTCGCACGTGACCAAAACGGGAGAATGCAGGAAGGCTCGACGGACGCCGAGAACGCACAGATTCTCGCCCGTCGCCTGCGTGAACGCGGCCTATGGGTGCAGACGATCGGCGTCGCCGGCGCCGCGAAAGCGGAGCCGAAAGCCAAGGCCACCAAATCGGTGGCCGCCACGCCCGAAAAGCGAAAAGGCAAGCGCATCGGCAAGGTGAAAGGCCGAGACCTGACGATGTTCTGCCGCCAGTTCGCCACCATGATCAACGCCGGCGTCACCATGGTGCGCTGCCTGGCGGTGCTGGAGCAGCAGACGACCAGCCCGAACCTGAAGAAGATCATCCGCGAAGTCCAGTATTCGGTCGAAGGCGGTGAAACGCTCACCCGCTCGCTGTCCCGCTTCCCGCGCGTGTTCAGCAACCTGTTCATCGGTCTGGTGCGCGCCGGCGAGGTCGGTGGTGTGCTGGACGAAACGCTGGACCGCCTCGCCACCTTCCTGGAAGAAGACCTGGCGCTGAAGCGCAAAGTGAAAGCGGCCATGACCTACCCGGCCATCGTCATGACCCTGGCGTTGTTGATTGTGGTGGGGTTGGTCACCTTCATCGTGCCGAAGTTCATGGACCTGTTCAAGGACTTCGATGTGGAGCTGCCTGGCCCGACCAAGTTCCTCATCGCCTGCAGCAACTTCATGACCAACCCGGTGAACGATGGGATCATCATCGGCACCATCGTATTGGGCGTGATCGGCATCAACCGCCTCAGGGCTACCAAGACCGGCAAGAAATACTGGGACAAGATGATGCTGAAGGCGCCGGTGTTCGGCGCGTTGAACCACCGCATCGCCCTCGCCCGCTTCTCGCGCACCATGGCCACGCTGATGACCTCGGGTGTGCCTATCCTGCAGGCCCTGGAGACGGTGGCGGGCGCCATCGACAATGCGGTCATCGAGACAGCAATTCTCGATGCCCGCACGGCGGTGCGCGAAGGCCAGCGCCTGGGCGAACCGCTGGAGCGCAGCAAACTGTTCCCGCCGATGGTCATCCAGATGATCAGCGTCGGTGAGGAAACCGGTTCGCTCGACTCCATGCTCAACAAGGTGGCGGACTTTTACGAATCGGAGGTGGAAGCGATGATCGAGTCCCTCACCTCCGCCCTGGAACCGATATTGATCGTCTTCCTGGGCGTTGTGGTGGGCTTTATCGTCGTCGCCATGTTCCTGCCGCTGGTGGCCATCATTACCAAGCTGTCCGCCTAGCCGCACACCGAAGTACGGAACTCGTCGCGTCAGGCCGCCGGTGCGGCCTGACGCGTCTCGCATAGTAACGGTCATTCACGGGTAAGCTCATACTCGTAGTCCAAGTCGTCGGACATGTCCGGCGGGTCCGAGTAGTCTGACTCATCCAATTGGTGATAGCACATTCGTCGCAAGGGGGGAGTACTGCGGAATGCCCACTGCCCTGTTCGTCGTCGGGGCGATTTTTTCGTTCCTGTTCGGCATCACCGTCGGCAGCTTTCTGAATGTCTGCATTTATCGTCTGCCCGCCGGCGAATCCATCGTCCATCCACCATCGCACTGCCCGCGCTGTAACAAGCGCCTGCGTCCCGCTGACCTGGTGCCGCTGTTGAGCTACCTGGCGCTGGGACGAAAGTGCCGATATTGCCACACGCGCATTTCGCCACGCTACTTCATCATCGAGTTCATCACCGGCCTGCTCTTTGTCGGCGGCTGGTGGTCGCTGGCGGTGCTGCACCCGGAGCGTCTCGTTTCCTCGGCGGGCGTGCTGCTGGTGATTACCCTGTGGGCGTTTACCGCCTCCATGCTGGTCACCTTCATGATCGACCTTGACACCACCTATGTCATCGAGCCGGTCACCTGGGTCGGCATGGGAGCGGGTGTGGTCTACGAGCTGTTGCGCGCCGACCACCTCAGTGCCATCCATACCACCATCGGCCGCTTGACGATCCCCTACCTCCCGATGGCGGTGCCGGGGATGATCATCGGCTTCCTGGTGTTCGTGATGATGGACCTGTTCGGGCGGCTGATCTTCCGCAAGCCGGGCATGGGCCTGGGCGACTCCTTCATCGGCGCGGCCATCGGCGCCATGCTCGGACCGTGGCTGGCCTTGCTCTCCTTCGGCATCGCCATCGCGCTGGGCGCGGTGGTCGGCATCGCGCTGATCATCGCCGGCAGCCTGCCGCGCTCATCAGCGCCGGGAAGCGAAACCGTTGACATGTCCGCAAAGGACAAGGGCAAAGGTAAGGGCAAGGGGAAAGATTCCGCCAGCGAGGGCCCGCTGCAGGAAGCCGACGAAGAGGAACCGCAGGGGCGCTACATGCCCTTCGGCCCTTTCCTCACCGCCAGCGCGATGGCCGTCGCCTTCGCGCCCGACTGGTTTCTCGCCCACGCACTTCATGCCTGGCAATGGTGGCTCTCGTTAGCTTCATAACCGAGAATTAGGGTATAATGTGAAGGGAGGGACAGCCATGAACACGCGCCGCACCGGCTTCACGCTGGTGGAAATCCTCGTCGTTGTGCTGATTATCGCCGTGTTGGCCGGTGTGCTGATCCCGGTCATCTCCAACTCGCTGAAAACGGGCAAGCGTGCGACCTGCCTGATGAACCTGCACCAGATCGGCATGGCAATCATCGCGTACCGGCAGGATACCAACACGTATCCCGAGCCGGGCAAGGCGATCGGCGCACTGTCATCGGCATACGGGAAACTGCTGCCGAAAGACCCGAACTGCCCGCGCGACCCCGACAAGAATCACGCCACGTATGAGGACTTATATAATTACTGGGGATATGATAGCACTCTCACGCCGACACCGATTGAAGGTACACCCTGGGGAGCGGGTGTCGATTACCAATCCGGAGATACGGTTATCAATCCGGACATGCCGTATATTTGTAAAGCACCCCATACTTCATCTAGTGCAAATGAGCCGGGAAAAGGGAGTTCCTGGACAGATTATTGGATCAATTATCCGGAAAAGGTGTATGGGGGTATTACGGGTAGCGGTTACCTGTGGCGTGTTACCACAAATACAAGTACCCCTGATTCCGATTTCCCCGGGCTGGTCAATCCCGCGGCGCCGCCCAATACCATCGTCACCATCTGCCCGCAGCATGTGAATGACATCCACAACCTGCTGGTGCTGCGCGTAAGCGGCGACGCCGGCACCGTGCCGCAGCAGAAGACGGACAAGGAATTCTGGGCGTTGAGCAAAATGCCGTAGGAAGTGGCTAGTGATCTGCGTAAGAGAGCCTCTCCTGTTCATAGGAGAGGCTTTTCGGTTAAAGACCACTAGTCACTAGCCACTAACCACTAGTCACTTCTTCCGTATCAACACCACCATTTCCACCCGCGACAGATCCACGACGGGCTGCACGGCGGCGGTGCGCGCGGAGATGGCGGGGTCGCGGGTGATCTCGGTGACGCGGCCGAGGGGAATGCCGCGCGGGAAGACGCTGCCCAGGCCGGAGGTGACCACCTGGTCGCCCACCTGCAGATCGGCGGTGCCGGGCAGGTGATCGAGCTTGCAGCGGCCGTCGCGGTCGCCGTGCAGCATGCAGGGAGTCTTCGTCCGTTCGAGGAGGGCGCCGATGTGGCTGGCGGTGTCGGTGAGCGGCATGATGACGGCGGTGTGCGCGTTGGGCTGCTCGACCACCCGCCCCACCACGCCGTCCGGGGTAATCGCCACCATGTCCGCGGCTACGCCGTCCTTTGTTCCTTTATCGATGGTCAGGTTGCCCTGCCAGGGGTCGCGTTGGCGGGCAATTACTTCGGCAACCAGTGCGCCGGTCGGCTGCGCATCGCGCAGGGTGAGCAAGGCGCGCAGCCGGCGGTTCTCCTCTTCCAGCGCGCGCAGCCGCGACAGGTTGACCTCGGACATCGGCTCGGTGGTGTAGGCCGGGTCCGGCGCCAATGTGTTGCGCAACCCGCCGGCCGTACGCACGGATGGCGAAAGAAACTCGCGCAGCAGCAGCACAAAGGGAGCCGTCGCCCCATGCTCGCGGGCGCGCGCCTGCCACCAGCCCAATCCCGCGATCAGCCCGGCCAGCGCAAGAATCAGCGCCACCGTCCCCCGGCGGCGCGCCATTTGTCGTCGTTTGCGCACAAATGGGTAATTCGGCGTGAAAGCCGGATATTCCTTGTAACGCAGATAAGCGGTGGAAGTGAGATTCACAGTCTGGAAGGAGGCGAGAGCCCCGCCCGTGTTTAGGCAAGCTAACCTATCATCAGCGGGGCTCTCGCCTCCTTCCAGGCTGTGAATCTCACTTTCACCGCTTACTTATACAGGGTAATCCATATCAAACCCGCCCCGTTTCCTTCGCCCACTGCACCACCAGCCGCACGCCGTCGCGCACGGAATGGGGCGGGTTGTAGCCCAGCATTTCGCGGGCCTTGGTCAGGTCGTAGCACATGTGCAGGCAGAGGAAGCGCAGCCAGTATTCGTCGGCACGGCCGTCGTCGCGGTGGTTGGCGAGGATCGTCTCCACCGGCGTGGGCACCAGCGGGGAGGTGCTGCCCATCGCCTCTTTGAAGAAGCCCAGGTAGTCGCGCAGGGTGACGGCCCGTGCGCAGGAGATGTTGAAGATTTCACCGGCCGCGCGGTCGGGTTGCTCCGCCGCCAGCACGAAGGCCTGCGCCAGGTCCGCGTTCAACCCGGCTTGCACCAGCGCGTCGCCGTCCTCCGGCAATTCCAGCGGTCGATTGGCGGCCAGGTCCTGCAGGAACCAGGCGCCGCGTCCGCCCAGGTTATCCACCGGCAGCGCGCCGGGGCCGATGATCATGGTGGACCGCAATATAGTGACCGGGAACTGGTCGCCGTGCAGTCCCAGCGCAAAATGGTCGCGCATGGCGCAGGCGGCGAAGAAGTCGCCGGGTTTCGCGTCCCACGGATGCTCCTCGTCACCGGGGAGATATTGCAGCGGGGCATACACGCCCGTGGAGCCACACTGAATATAATGGCGGATCTTGCCGGCGAAGAGGCCGTGCATGTTGCGGATCGAGGTGTCGGTCGGCACGGTGTCGATGATCACCTCGGGTTTCAGCGGCGCGGCGGCCTGCTCAAGGGCGGCGGCGTCATTCTTATCCGCCTGTACCAGCCGCACGCGACGGTCCAGCGCGAACCCCCGCTTATCGCGCCCGCGGCCGATGACCGTCACTTCGTGCCCGCGCTCGACCAACCCGTTGGCGATATGATGCCCAACCTCGCCCGTTCCCCCCAGTAATAACACGCGCATACCGCACCTCCCAACACACAGTTCAACGAAGGGAGGCGAGTTCCTGCGCAGTCCGAGCAAATCACCGCAGCCCACCCTCCGGCGACCGGCGGGGCAGCAGCAGCGACCCCAGCGCACCGAGCATGGCTACCGCGGCGGCCAGCAGGAAGGCATGTGAGAACGACTTCGAGGCATCGGCCATTTCGCCGGCGACCCACGGCCCGAGGGCCTGGCCAATGCCGAAGAAAAGCGTGATGAAGCCCAGCCCGGCCGCCGACAGCCGCGCGCCCAGCAGATCGCCGCAGGCCGCCGCCATGATGGCCGGGATGCTCCAGGCACTGAGGCCGAACAGCACGGTGGAGACGATCACGCCCGCCGGCGCGCCGGTGAGCCCGAACAGCGCGAAGGCGACGGTATGCACCAGGAAAACGGCCACCAGCGCCGCCTTGCGGCCGAAGACATCGGAAACCGCGCCCCACAAGAAACCGCACACCAGGCTGCAGACGCCCATCAGCATGAAGTGCTGGTTCGCCGCGACGGTGCTGTAACCGATATTCTGCAGGTGATTGACGAAGAAGGTCATGTAGATGATATAGGAGAAACCGAAGGCGACATAGATCCCGCCCAGGTGCCAGATCGCCGGCGAGCGATACAGGTCGGCGATGGACTCCGCGCGCTTTTGCGGAGACGGATCGGCGGAGGCGCCGGCCGGTCGATTGCGCAGGAAGATCAACGCCAGCAGCGCCATCCCGATGGCCACTGCGCCGAACAGCAGCCAGCAGGCGCGCCAGCCGGCGGCGGAATGCGCCAGGATCCGCGGCACCGCCAATCCGGTCAGAATCAAGCCGATGGACGACCCGGCTACCGCAATGCCCGCCGCCCGCCCGCGCAGCCGCGGCTCGAACCACCCCGTCCACATGCCCATGATCGAGACGTTGGCGGCCCCGCTGCCCAGCCCGGTGATCCCGCGCCAGGCGCAGGCGGAGAGCAACCCGGTGGCCGTACTGGTTAGCAGCAGGGTAGCCCCTACCACCAACAGGCCGATCACCGCCACCACGCGCGAGCCGTAGCGCGACGCCAGCGCCCCGCCGATGGCTGCCAGGATCATGTATCCCGCCAGGTTCGCGCTGGCAATAATGCCCGCGCCGGCGCTGGTGATGCCCAGCGTCTCCTTCATCGGCTTCAGCACGGTGGCATACCCGAACCGCGCCAACCCCAGCGCGGCAAAGATACCCAGCGTGCCAACGGCGAGGACGACCCAGCGGTACCAGCCAGCGGCTGGCGGTGCGGGTGCGGATTGTTCGGTGGTGATGCTTTGCATATTGCTTATCAGTTATTCAATAGAGGTTGGGGAAGTCCTGCAGATCCCCGCAGATCCCCGGCTGCAGCAATATTTTGAGCGTAATTTCGGACTTTTTCGGGATCTGCGGAAGGGGGGAATTTTTTGGGGATACGCTCGCTATATACCCAAAAACGAGCAGTTTTAAACCTGTTTTGGCGGTTTTTCTCCGGTTTGTCCGCCAAACCGGAACTGTTCTCCCACGTTGGTAGGCTTGCCTCTCGCACGAGCAAACTCTGGGACTGTCACGGCCACGCGCGACCAGAAAAAGCCGCCTTCCTCAATATCTGTGTGCATAACCACGGGACTGTCCCCCCCTCGTTGATAGAAAAGCCTATCGCATGGGGGGGACAGTCCCGTGATTATGTCACCGAGCGTGAAATTCGAATAACAGGCTTCGATCCCGCGGGGACGGGACAGTCCCTGAGCGTTTACCGCCGATATGAATAGGCCGTCTCGTACATCGACAGGATATTTTCCAGCGGGGCGTCCACCTGGATGTAGGTGTGGCCGGGGCCGAGGATGTAGCCGCCGTCTTCGCCGAGGATGTCGATGAGGCGCTTGACTTCGTCCGCCACCTGCGCGCTGGTGCCGCGGCAGAGGATCTGCTGCAGGTCGACACCGCCGTAGAAGCAGAGGTCTCGACCGAAGTCGCGCTTGAGGCCGGCGGGGTCCATGCCCTCCGCGCGGATCTGCAGCGGCTCCAGCATATCCACCCCCGCGTCGATGATCATCGGCAGCAGCGGCCGCACGGCGCCGCAGCAGTGCAGCAGGAATTTCTTGTTATGCCGGTGGGTGATCTCGACAAACCGCCGCAGGTACGGCACCACGAACTCGCGGAAGACCGCCGGGCTGAACAGCGGCGCCAGTTGCGAGCAGTAATCGTCCGCCATGTAAATGATGTCGACGCCGTCGCCGTACTGCTCGAGCATGGTCTGCAGCGCGCTGGCGCTGATGTCGGCGATGGTGTCGATCAGGCAGTGGGCGTAATCCTGATTGACGGCGAAATCGCAGAGCAGGTCCTCCAGCCCGCGCACGTAGGAAGCGATGAAATACGCGCCCCAGGTGAAGACGCCGATGATGGCGCGGTCGGCGTGCTCAGCGGCCTGTTGCGGGAAGTGCGTGAAGTCGAACACCCCTGATGACGGCCAGCGGTGCGCCTTGATATCGGCGATCTCGTCCTTGCCGGTCAGCGGTGTGTGGCACACCTCCTGATAGGCGCCGCCGTCATACTGCACGGTCTTCGTGCCGTACCCCCAGATGGACAGCCGCTCCTCCTTCCGCTCCTCCTCGCGGGCGAACATGAAGCTGCCGGGCAACAGCATCCAGGTATCCACGTGCAGCCGGTCGAACAACGCTTCCTTCGCCTCCGTGCGGAAATGTCCGTGCAGCATCTCGTAGACTTCTTTTTCGGCATCGAAGGTGATGGGAATGCGGTCAGTCGCCTGGTGACGGACCGCGGAAAGGACGTATTCTTTACCGGTCATTTATTGATCCTCATTACGATAGTATCGCAAATAACTTCGCCCGGCTCATCCGCACCCGCACCACCTGCACGCCGGCGTCCTTCAGGGCGGACAGGTCCGTCTTCCCGCGCCAGGAGACGGTCTGATCCAGCGCGTCGCCGGACAGCGGGTCACAGTCGGCGAAGCTGAAGCCGGGGAGGGGTTGTGTGGCGGCCGGCGGCCAGTAGCCGTCGCCTTTGCCCAGCTCGAAGCGAACCCAGCCCCCGCGCTCGGTTTGATAGTTCACGCGCAGGTCGGTGGCGGAGAAGGCGGGAAGGAAGAGGGTGCACTCGCCCTCATCGTCCGCCTGCAGCGCTACCAGGCGGTTCTCCGGCCACAGCGCCCAGCGCAAGTGGCCGCCGTTCGGCGTATACGTTGGCTGGAACCACTCGTTATGCCCGTGGCCGGTGCCCGAATAGAGCACGCCCCACAGGCCCGGTTCGAGGGTCTGGATGCCGGTGGCGGGGTAGATGCCGCCTTCCTCTCCACTGCCCGCCTCGCCCAGCGGGATGATGGGCACGCGCTCCGGGCGCGACCACTGCCGGCCGTCGCGGCTGACAGCCAGTTGCACGTCCAGCGTATCCTTCGCGCGGTCGAACATGGCGGGGAACATCAGGTGGACGTCCTGCGACCAGTGCTGCTCGACAGATTCGAGGCGGCCCATGCCGTCATAGACTGCCGGCCGCGGCGCGCGGAAGTGCGCGGGGTGGCGGCAATATCCGTTCGTGTAGATATCCATCTCCGGCGGGTCCTGGCTGTCCGCCTCGAACACGATCCGCGGGTGCGGCAGTTCCGCCGGCTCCGGGCCTTCCGTCATTGCCATCGCGCGCCGGCTGCCGCGGGCATAACGCACGCAGAAGACGTAGCTCTGCCGCTCCGGATCGTACCAGCCGACGTTCAGCGTGTCGCAATACACACGGACCAGCGGGCGCGGGTCGGGCGTCCAGTGGATGCCGTTGGGCGAGGTGCTGCTCCCCAGCCAGTGCATCGTCTCGCCGTCCGGCTGCGGGAAGGGCAGGTGGTGCACCAGGCGGTAGCCGCACGCCGGATCGGCGAACACGCTCGCCTCGATGCAGTTGGGACAGACGATGTTGTTCTCTTTCGAGCCGTTGAACTCGTGCAGCCCCAACATGGGCTTGCGCCAGTGCAGCCCGTCGTCACTCTCGGCGTAACAGACATGAATCGTTTCGCGGCGATTGGGGATGCCGCTGGCGGGGTCGATCTCCGGCGTTTCTGGGAAAGCCATCGCCCCATACCAGAGCTTCCAGCCGCCCGCCGGATCGGGCAGCACGCTGCACATGTTGAGCAGCGTCTCCCACGGATATTCACCGTGCAGCACAATCTCCGACTTACGCGCCGGCTGCACGGCCAGCCGCAGCCCCCGCGGGGCTTCGCAATAATGCGCCCCACCCCGCTCGTCATATGTCACCGCGCCAGGCCAGACGGCGTACCAATCGAGGAAGAGTGTCAATGGCCGATTCGTGTCGTGCATGCCAACCTCCCACTGCCGGATTGATGACTTTTTCGACCTGCTCGGGTGAGTTCCTGCCGTATTGGAAGGAGTCAGCGCTTCTCTCACGAACTAAAATATAGCACTGGACTTTTGTTCAGGACGGTTCAGAAACGCGGGCCCTCTCCCCACTGCTGGCCAGGAAGGACAGCATTACCGGCCCCCTCCCCCAATGCTGGGGGAGGGGGAGAAGGCCCGCATCTCCACGCCGCACCGGATGAAAGTCCTGGTAAACATTTCAGGAGCAAGGACGTGCCGTCAATACCAACCGTGTCCGTGATCATTCCCGCTTATCGCTGCCCTGATTTCATCAATCAAGCGGTAGATAGCGTGACGCGGCAGACCTTCACGGATAATGAGATCATCGTCGTCGATGACTGCTCGGGAGATGATATCATCAGCCGGTATCAATTCCCCCCGTCAGTACAGTTGATCAGGCGCGAGACGAATAGTGGCAGCGCGTCCGCGCCGCGGAATGATGGGCTTCGTGCCTCTCGCGGGCGCTACCTGGCCTTCCTCGATCACGATGACATCTGGTTGCCGGAAAAACTGGCGGCGCAGGTGGCCGTACTGGAGGCGCAGCCGGAGGTGGGCGTCACCTTCTGCCAGTGCCGGGATGTCGACGAGACATTGCAGCCATTGGTACAGCGTCCCCCTGCCGTGCTGGCCGGCGATGTGATGCGGCAACTGCTGACATCCTGCGTCATCCGCACCCCATCGCAGACACTTATCCGCCGCACCGCCCTGGAAGCGGCGGGAGGGTTTGACGAGGCGATTCACGGTGGCGAGGACTGGGACCTGTGGCTGCGCCTGGCCGGATTGACGCAGTTTCATGCCGATCCTGCCTACGGGATACTGTACCGGCAGTATCGGGGCCAGACATCAAAAGATCAGCACCGCATGCGCCAGGGGGACACCGCCGTCCTCGAAAAGACGCGCGTCTGGCTGGCAGCGAAACGACCTGATCTGCTGTCGTGCCTGCGTTATCGCCTGGCCATGCTGTATTATCTCTTCGCCAAACAGCAAATCGCCCGGCAGGAGGAGCCGCGGGCGATCTACCGGACGGTGAAGGCCGCCGTAGCCAGTTACCCCGGCGCGCTGCGCGTGTATCAGGGATTCTACCGTCTGGTCAGGTATATGCTGAAACGCCGGTTGGCCGGCGGCAAACCACCCGCTGGTCAGCATACCGGAGCAACTCGATGATTTTGCTTACCGTGCAGGGGATTGCTCGCCTCCGTCGAATTAGAACAGCAGGATGAAGGGGATTACCGATACCCCTAATTTACAGCCCCCCTTTCGTCAGTTCATGAACTAAGGAGTAGCTATGAACCGATACCTGCTCTCACTGCGCGTGCTGTTCTCGCTGGCATGCTGCGTCTTCCTCTGTGGGCTGGCCTTCGCGGACGGCGGGGTGTTCGAGCTGGACACCGGAGCCGGTTATTCGGCGGACCAGCGCGCCATTCTCGCCTACGACCCGGACACGCAGACGGAGACCCTGGTGCTGTCCACGCAATACGCCGGCGATCCCGTCGATTTCGCCTGGCTGGTGCCGGTCGCCTCCACGCCCACGGCAATCGCCCCGCTGGAAGACGGGGAAGCGGCATTCACCTCGCTATATTACATGTCGGCTCCCCGTGCCTTTTTCGGCCTCAACGGCGGCGGCGTGACGGGCTGCGGCGGCTGCGGCAGCGGTGATAGCGGCGGCGCCAACGGAGATGCCGTGCCCGTCGGCGTCAACGTGGTCGAGCAACTGCATGTGAACGGGCTGGAGATCAGCGTGCTCGATGCCTCTTCGGCGGATGAGCTGGCGCAGTGGCTGTCGCTCAACTCCTACCGCTTCCCGGAGGCGGGCAAGCCGGTGTTGAACGAATACATCAACAACGGCTGGAAATTCGTCGCCGTGAAAGTGGACAATGCCGCCGATCAGCCGGAGTCTACCTCCCGCTATTTCCCACAAAACCCATTGAAGCTCACCTTCACCGCCGCGCAGCCGGTCTTTCCACTCTGCATCTCCTCCATCAACAGCGATACCGAAGGGAGCGAGGTGCTGCTCTACGTCATCTCCCGCCACCGCATGACGTGCACCACCTTCCCCACCGTCGACATGGATATGAGCGGCGTGCACGGGTCGTCCAGCGTAGTGCTCGCGCAATCTTATGACGCGCATTTTGCCGGCAAGCTCGATCAACCCGGCGGGCGAGCTTTCGTCGTCGAATATGCCGCGCCGTTCAATCCGGCATACACTACGCCCGGGCTGAACCTCGATCCGGGGCAAAGCTACTTCCTCACCCGGCTGCGCGGCCGGTTCCAGCCGTCGCAAATGACGCATGACGCCGTCCTCGCCGATGCTGCAGCGGATACACCGCTTGAGCTGACCGCCTACCTGACGGCCTCCGCGCAACTGCCGCTGCAGCAGGGGGCGCTGGCGCTGGCGCTGGCCTGCGGGTGCCTGCTGCTCAGGCGCGCGAAAGGACGGCAGGACCCGTGGCGCTGGTCGACCGTCGGCCTGCTGACATTACTGCTCTTCGCCGCCCTGTGGAGCCGGTAAGCCAGCGCTGTTACAAATGACGCACAAAAGTACGAAGCCGCGTGCCAGGTGCATGCGGCTTCTCGCAAGCGCCTGAAGGAGAACGTTGTTCCGCGACGAAAGAGAAACAGTGCTCCAGGTTGTTCGCGCATTCAGCGGAATGAGCCGCGGACAACCCGGGGTGGGGAGAAGCTCTGGTGAAAACGTCGCGTTCCATTGTCAAAGTCATCCTGGCGGTGCTGGGCCTGCTGATCGCGGCCTCATTCGTCACCATCGGCTGGCAGGCTTACGTCAGCGAGCTGCGCGCTGAGCCGCTCGTCGGGACGATCACCGACAATCAGCAACAGGTGCCCTTCCGAGGGATCAATCTGCAGGGATGTCTCGTTTATATCTACTCCGAGTCCGGCTCGATCCCCGAGCAGGACATGATCACCCTGCCCGTCAAATCGGGCAATACACTGAAAAGCACGCTGGACGTGGCGGCGATCCCCAACACCACGGAAGAAACGTTGTCTGATGTCTATCGCCCGCAATACGTAACCGTCGATATCGCCCCGGTATGGGATATGCTGCGCAACGGCGACAAGCTGCGGTTCAAATTCGTGCGCGGTTCTATCTTCAATCGCCTGGTCCCCGGCTGGCTGACCTACCACTGCGTGACGAAGGTCGAAGTGAGCGGCTCGCTGCTGCCCGTATCGGTGCAGCAGGAGAAGTCGTCGCATCTCGAGCCCTTCCCCATGCTCTACAACCTGTATAAGCCGCGCTTCAAGGCCGGTGACGTCGTGCGGTTGCCCGGCTTGAAATTCGGCATGTCGCGCGGCACCATTACCGCCGACGGCAAGCCGCAGCAGATCCTGCACTGGACAGACACGGAGATCATCTTCCGCATCACGGAAAAGACGAAGCCGGGGGAGAACCTGGTCTTCGAGATCACCAGCAGCGACAACCGCACGCATAAATTCCTGGCGGCCATCGCCGGACCGGCTACCGCCATTCCCACCTCGCCGCAGTTGGACAAGACGGCGACGGCCGCGGTAACCGCCGGCGAGACGGTGCGGGTGGGCGGCAGCGGATTCGGCAATCCGGGCACCGTGTCCTTCGCCAATCACGGAGCGGAGATCAGTTTCTGGAGCGACCGCGCGGTAGCCTTCGTGGTGCCGGACAACGTCCCGCCCGGCCTGCGCAAAGTCGTCATCTCCCGCGCCGACAAGCAGTCGGTATCTTGCTACATCCGCGTGAAAGGCGATACATCCGCACCGAAGCCGTCCGCACCCTCGCCCGCCGTCGCCGCGCTGCTGCAGGGCTATCAGAAGCTGACGGCCAGCGATGCGGACGGCGCGCGAGCAGCCTTCGACCAGGCACTGGCGCAGAGCGGCGCCGATACCACCGAAGGCACGGCCATCCGCGCGATCATCCGTCTGATGCACGATGCGGCGGATGAAGAGGCGGGACAGATGGCGCGCAAGGCGTCGCAGTTGGCGAAAACGCCGCGCGAACGCGGACTGGCGTTGCTGGCCACCGGCTGGGACACGACCCAGCGCCAGGACTGGACCACGGCGAAAAAATCCGGCGACCCGCAGGTCAAAGCGCTGGCCGAGCTGCTGCTCGCCAATCCGCCTGGCGACCAGTAATGAGCGGCGCCTGGGAGCGATCATGACAGCGACGACTCCACTGGTTTCCGTCATCATCCCGGCCTACCGGCGCGCCGATTTCCTGAACCAGGCGATTGCCAGTATCTTGCGGCAAACGCTGACCGATTATGAAATTATTGTGGTAGATGATTGTTCGGGAGCGGAGATTGTCGCACGCTATCAACTCCCACCCATGGCACGGTTGATCGTGCGCGCGGCGAACAGCGGTCGAGCCTCGATTCCCCGGAATGACGGCTTTCACGCCTCGCACGGGCAATACCTTGCGTTTCTGGACATGGATGACGTGTGGGCGCCGGAGAAGCTTGCGAGCCAGGTGGCTACTCTCGACGCTCATCCGGACATCGGCGTCACATTCTGCCACTACACTGAAGTCGACGAAACGTTGACACCACAGCGAATCCAGACGCCGCCTCCTCGTCTGGCGACGGATATTCTGAAACAGGTACTCGCGAGAAACATGATTCGCACGCCTTCCCTGGCCTTAATCCGCCGTTCCGTGCTGGAGGCGGTCGGGGGATTTGACGAGAAGATCATCTGCACCGCGGACTGGGATTTATGGATTCGCCTGGCCCGGCTGACGACATTTCACGCCGATGCCGAACGGCTGGTCCTCTACCGATATTCCGCTGGACAACAATCGAAGAATTTACTGCGGATGCGCCGGGGCGGTGTGGTGGTGCTCCAGAAGGCGCTGGAATGGGTTAAGCAGGAACGCCCCGATCTGCTGCCCATCTTGCATCGACGCCTCGCGCATCTGTATAGCCGGTATGCCTGGACGCAGATGTCCGCCGGTGAGGAGATACCGGCGGTGTTGCACTCGCTCACCTCTGCGTTTTCGTCCGATCCGCTGACATGGCGCGTCTACCTTGGATTCTTCCGTTTTGCCGGTTACGCCCTCGCCCGCCGGCAGCACGGTTGAAAGAAGGTTGCGTACCAGGCGTATTTCTGTAGAAATGTTGAATTATGCAGGCACCCGGAAGGAAGTTAGAGATAATTCAGCGAAGTGAAGCAATCACAAGGATTACTGACCGCCATGTCGCACAGTCTACCAACACGTATTCAACTGTTCCGACCCGGCATCCGTGAAGAGGCCATCCTGGCAGTGAGTGAAGTGCTGCGGTCCGGCTGGATCGGCATGGGACCGAAAACCGCCGAATTCGAGCGGGCCTTTGCCGATTACACCGGCGCCAACCATTGCGTGGGCCTGAATTCCTGCACCTCCGCACTGCACCTGGCACTGCGGCTGTTGAACCTTCCGTCCGGATCGGAAGTGATCACCACTCCGCTCACCTTCATTTCCACCAATCACGCCATCCTCTATGAAGGACTGCATCCGGTCTTCGCCGATATCGAGCCGCGGACGGGCAATCTGGATGCCGGCAGTGTCGCTAGCCGCATCACCGAACGCACGCGGGCCATCATAGTCATGCATTATGGCGGCTATCCGTGTGATCTGGATGCTTTTTCTGCTCTCAGGCGAGAGCGCAACCTGCCGATTATCGAGGATTGCGCCCATGCGTGCGGCGCGGCCTATCATGGGAAGCGCATCGGCTCGCATGGGAATTTTCACGCATTTTCCTTCCACGCGGTGAAAAACCTGCCGATGGGCGACGGCGGGGCGCTGACGCTCTCGCAGCCGGAAGACGACGCCCGTGCTCGGACGCTCCGCTGGATGGGCATCGACCGCTCGACATACCAGCGGAGCGATAACGTGCGGAGCTACCAATGGGATTACCAGATCGGGGAAGTCGGCTTCAAGTACCATATGAACGATATTCAGGCAGCCATCGGATTGGCGCAATTGCCGTTCCTCGACGAGGAGAACCGATATCGCGCCCGCTTGGTCGCACAGTATCGGGAAGCGCTGGCCGGCGTACCGGGAGTCGAATTGCTGCACCATGCCGAGGATCGGCAGAGCAGCCATCACCTGTGCCCGATTCTGGTGGATGGGCGCGAGCGGCTGATTGACAAACTCAACGCCGGCGGGGTGGACGTCGGCATGCATTACCGCCGGAACGACGACTACCCGATGTACGAGCGGCAGGAACTCCCCAATGTGGCCGCCTTCACCGCGCGCGTGCTGTCGCTGCCATTGCACCTCGGCCTGACGCAAGACGACGTCAATTATGTGACGCGACTAATTCAGGAGGGCTGGTGATGGCGGTGTCGCTGGTCTTGCTGGGAACGCGTACGCTGGCTGTGGAACTCGCCGATGTGATCTCGGAGATCCCAGGATATGAGGTGGTGGCCTTCATAGAGAATATGGACCCCCAGCGCTGCCGGGAGCCGCTGGAGGGACTGCCGGTGCTGTGGGTGGACGCGCTGGCCAGGATGAGTGGCGTGCAGGCGGTTTGCGGGCTGGCGACGACCCACCGCGGGCGATACGTCGATCAGGTCACTGCGTTGGAGGTGCCGTTCGCCTCGCTGGCGCACCCCACCGCGCGGGTATCCCGCACCGCAGAGCTCGGTGAGGGTTGCTTCATCAGTCCCTTCGCCAACGTGTCGGCGCACACGATACTGGCCTCGCAGGTATTCGTCAATCGCGGCGTATTGATCGGTCATCACACGCGCATCGGCGAGTATTGCACCCTGCAGCCGGGCGCGAACATTGCCGGCATGGTGACGATCGGCCAACGAACGTATATCGGCATGGGCGCGGTGATCCGGGACAACATCACCATCGGCGAAGGCTGCGTAATCGGCGCCGGGGCGGTGGTGACGAAAGATTTGCCGGCCCATGTGCTGGCATTAGGCGTGCCGGCGCGCATCGTCGAAGATAATATCGAGGGAAAATAGTGCCGAATCAGCTCATCATCAACGCCGCGCTGACCGGGATGGTACCGACGAAGGCGGACACGCCGCACCTTCCCGTGACGCCGGAAGAGATCGCCGATGACGCGCGCCGCTGCCGGGAGGCCGGAGCCGCCATTGTTCACCTGCACGCGCGCGATGACGAGGGCAAGCCAACCTACCGCCGGGAGCGCTACGAGGAGATCCTCGCCGCGGTGCGCGCCGCCTGCCCGGACCTGATCCTCTGCGTCTCCACCAGTGGGCGGGTCTTCCATCGCTTCGAAGAGCGCGCCGACGTGCTGGATGTCGGCGGGCCGCGGCCGGAGATGGCCTCGCTGACGTTGGGCTCGCTCAATTTCGCCCGCGAAGCCTCGGTGACCGACCCGCAGACCATCAAATCGCTGGCGCTCTCCATGCGCGAGCGGGGTATCATGCCGGAGTTGGAATGTTTCGAGCTGGGCATGGTGGAGCAGATGCGCTTCCTCATCGAGCGCGGCATCCTGCAGGCGCCGGGCTACTGCAACCTGCTGCTGGGCTCGCCGGGCACCATCAATGCGACCGCGCTGAACCTGGCGATGATGGTCAACGCCCTTCCGCCAGGCATCACCTGGGCCGCTGCCGGCATCGGGCGCCACCAATTCCGCGTCAACGCGCTGGCCATTATTATGGGCGGCCACGTGCGTGTCGGGTTGGAAGACAACCTGTATTTCGACGAAGAAAAGACGCGGCCGGCGACGAACGCGGCGCTGATCGAGCGGCTGGTGAAACTCGCCGATGCCGCCGGCCGCGGCATCGCCAGTCCGGAAGAAGCGCGGGCGATGATCGGGCTGCCGGTTCCGGAACGCGTGGGGTGAGTCCTCTGTACCTTGTTCATCCATTTCCCAACATGTTTATTACTATATAATTATATGGTATAGTTAATCACAGTGTGTGGTGAAGGAGATATGGATGAACGAGCATTTGCCGATGCCGGATGGCTTGCTGGAGAGGGTGGCGCAACAGTTCAAGCTGCTCTCGGAGCCGTCGCGGCTGCGCATCCTGCAGCTGTTGCTGGCGGGCGAGAAGACATTGGCCGAGCTGGTGGCGGCGATGGAGACCACGCAGGCCAATATCACACACCAGCTCAGCCTGCTGGCCGACGGCGGGCTGGTGGCAAAAGGGCGCGCCGGCATGCACGTGTATTACCGGATCAATGACCCATCGCTCACCCAGCTTAACGACCTGGTGTGCCACAGCCTGCAGGAACAAGGTGAAGCGGATCTGCAGCAGTTGAAGATCGGGAACTGATCTGGTTCGGGGACTGTCCCGACCCCGCAGGACCAGCAACGGTCGCCTTCCCCAATAACCGCTTACATGACCACGGGACTGTCCCCCCTCGTGGTTTGGCTTACCTTTGGCACGAGGGGGGACAGTCCCGTGGTTATCCGAACGGTTATTGGGGAAGGCGACCGTTGCTGGTCCTGCGGGGTCGGGACAGTCCCTGAGTTTTATTCTAACTCGTCGGTCCGGAAGGGCGAGGCAGGTAAACTGTCGCGGTTATACAGCTTGTTGCCTTTCGGATTCATCGAATACGCATAGCGCACCTTGACCGGCACCGGCACTTTATCGCTGCGCACTTCGACCGTCTCGCCGACAATTTTCGCGTCCCCCCAGTACCACTTGCCATCCGCGCCGGCGATGGCGAAGTGGGCGAGTGCACCGTCTTTCACTTCATGCACCGGTTCCAGGCCGTTTTTGTCGCCGACCATCAGGCCGCTCTCGGCGTAGTCGAAGGAGAGGATCATGCGGTCGCCGTCTACACGGCAGCTTCGGTAAAGCGGACCACTGAAGGGGATCTTTTCACCGTAGACCTTCGCGCGCGCCCACAATGCCAGCCTGTCGCCGACGTCGCGCTTATTGCGCGGATGGCCGCTGGTGTCCTCGCCCAGGTCGATGGCGACTACCATGCCGGTGTTGGGCAACGACATCGCGCGTCGCTGGGCATCGCGCACCGGAATGTAGCGGTAGGTGCCGTCGTTGGCGGGGTCCTCGTTGCGCTTGCCTTCATTGGTGAGTGAAACGTAATAAAAGGGGAACTCCGCGCCCCACAGCGCCCGCCAGCCGTTGATCATCGCCTTCATTTTCCAGTAATAGATCGCCCCTTCGCCCGGGTTGGATTCGCCCTGGTACCAGACCGCACCACGCATGGCCAGCGGCACCAGCGGCGCCACCGTGCCGTTGAAGATCATGGTGGGATTCGCGATGTGCGGGTTGGGCGCCGGCAGCAGTGGCTCGGGCGGGACCGGCTTGCCATCCGCCAGCGCCTGCCGCGCCTGCGGCAACCAGGCCCTGATCTTCGCGAAGGCTTCCTCGTGCGCCTGCCGGCCGATCTCGCTCGCCGGGTTCCAGCTCGATACTTCCCGATAGATGGCCTGCAGCGCCGGTTCAGGTGCGGCACGGTAGGCGTCCAGCGGCACCCAGCCCTCGATGCCGGTCGCGCCTACATCAAATTCGATCAAGCCGATGGGGACATCCAGTGTCAGATACAGCCGTTTCCCGAAGAAGTAGGCCGTTCCGGCGAAACCCGCCGCCGTCTCCGGCGTACAGACCTTCCAGTTTCCGCCTTGCAGGTCGGGGGCGGGCAGCAGGCTGCTCGACACGCCGCCCGCGTAGAACCGATATTGCGGATAATTCGCCGCGGCGATCTCGCGACGCGCGTCGAAACAGTCACTCAAAGAGAGACCCATGTTCGACTGGCCGCCGCACAGCCACACCTCGCCCACCAGCACGTTCTTCACCGCCGGCGTGCCATTCAGCATCAAATCCCGTGGCTCGCGACTCGCCGGCAGCGGGTCCAGCGTGACGGTCCACTTGCCGTCCGCGCCTGCGGTGGCGGTTTTCTGCTGTCCGGCAAAGTCGACGGTCACCGCCTCGCCCGGCTCCGCCCAGCCCCAAACCGGCGCCGGCTTGTCGCGCTGCAGCACCATATTGTCGGAGAAGATGCGCGCCAGCCGCGGCTTGGCCCAGGCGGAACCGAGAGTGAGCAGGACCATTATCCCAAGTAAGGCATATCTCACATGATTCATCGAATTACCTCAACAAGCAAGGTGTTTCACGTGAAACACCTGTTCTCTCTATCAATTAAGAATCTTTCTTACCAGTCGTCCGTGCGAAACGGCATCGCCGGCAAGCCATCGCGGTTATACAGGTTGCTGCCGGCCGGGTTGTCGGCGTAGGCGTAGCGGACCGCCACCGGGGCGGGCACCTGCGTACTCTGCAGCACGACCGTGTTCCCGTCGATTAATGCATCCGTCCAGTACCACTTCTTATCCGCGCCGGCCAGGGCGAAGCCTTTGAGCGTTCCTGCCTTCACCTCGCGGATGGGAGTCAGGCCATCTTTCTCACCGATCATCAAGCCGCGTCCGAGGTGATCGAAGGTGAGGATCACGCGATCCCCCTCAATGCGCTGGCTGCGATACACGGGGCCGCTGCACTCGATCTTGCGGCGATATTCACCCGCCAGCGCGCAGAGCGCCAGCCGCTGCCCGGGGTCGCGGCGGTTGCGGGCATCCGCGATGTAATCACTGACGTCAAATGTCACTGCTGCGGCCGTATTGGGGATCGCCAGGCTTTTTATCTGCTTCTCGCGGAAGGCCGCCCATTGCCCGCCGGCGCCCGGTTGGGCGGAAGGATTGCCCAACGCGGGCAGCAGCTCGAAATACACCGGAAAATTTCCCTGCCCCCACCCCGTGCGCCAGCCGTCCACCAGGCCGCGCATGTAGATGTCGTATTTCGGCCACTCGATGCCGCCGCCGTTCTCGCCCATCGACCAGACCAAGCCGCGAATGGCGAAGGGCATCAGCGGGGCGATCATGCCGTGGTACAGGTTGGAGAGCTCTCCCAACGACCGGTAATTGCTGTCATTCGCCGGGATCGGCGCGGGCGGCGTCGGTTGGGCCGGAATCGGCTTGCCTGCATTGAAGGCCTGCTCCGCTGCCGGCAGCCATTTCTCCACGTTATCGACCGTCTTCCCGAAGGCTTCCCGGCCGACGGGCGTGGTGGAATCCCAGCTGTCCATTTTGTCCCGCGGCAGCTTGAGCTCGGGGATGGCGTGAAAGGCCTGCGGGGAGATCCACGACTGGATTGAGGAATAGCGGTAGGAGGCTTCGATGAGGCCGATGGGAACACGGGTCTCCTGTTGCAGCGCCTGCCCGAAGAAGTAGGCCAGCGCGGAAAACTCGGCCGCGATTTCCGGCGAGCAGATATGCCACTCGCTCGAGATATCCGTCATCGGCGTGTTGCTGCTCAGCGACTCCACCTTCAGCAGGCGGATCTGCGGGTTGCCGGAATTGGCAATCTCCTTCTCCGCATTCAGGCAGCCGTACAGCTCCCAGTAGACACCGAAATCGCCGCTGAACAGCCAGACGTCGCCCACCAGCACGTTCCGAAAGGCAAGGGTATTGGCGCCGGAGACGGTCAATTCGCGTGGTTTCGAGTTGGCCGAGAGCGGCTTCAACCGCACGGACCAGTCGCCTTGCGCGTTCGCAACTGTGGCGGCCTGCTGCCCGGCAAAGCGCACGGTCACCTTCTCGCCCGGCTCTGCCCAGCCCCACACCGGCACCGACCGGTCGCGCTGCAGAATCATGTCGTCACTGAACAGGCGCGGCAGGCGCACGGCGGCAGACGCGGAAACCGCCAGCCCGCCCAGCAACGCCAGCATTACCCAACACCACACACGATACATTGTCATGTTTTCCTCTACACCGAATGCAGATCACCCTCACCGCCTTCGCCGCCGGTCGGGTAACACCTTTCAAAGAGACAGGAGGTTGTGGTGCTACGACCCTTGGACACATGTAAAAGTTAGAAAAATGTTTAAAAGGGTATTGACTGTATAACAATATAGTTATATATTAGTAATAGTAAACACCTTGCAGAACCCGATCGACTCATCTCTGTGGGGAGGGAGCGTGTATGTTGCGGAAGACCATATTCCAATCTGTGGGCCTGGCGTTGGCCGGCATGGGCGTGTTGTTGGCCGTATCCGGCTGCGGGAAGAAAGCGGAGGAGATCACCGCGCAGCCGGCGACGGTGGGCACAGTGACCACGGCGGTAATGGAGGCAGCGGAAGTGACCGTGCCCATCGAGACGGAAGTGCCGGGCACGGTGCAGGCGGTGCAGCGGGCGGACATCGCGCCGAAGATCATGGGCCGCATCTCCGCCGTGTATGTCCGCGAAGGCGACCACGTGCGCAAGGGACAGCCGCTGGTGCGATTGGAGGCGAATGACCTGGCCGCGGGGGTGAGCCAGGCACAGGCGGGCGTGCAGAATGCGCAGGCGGCACGCGAGCAAGCGAAGGCGGGGTTGGAGATGCAGCGCACGCAATCCTCGGTGGCCGTCGCACAAGCCCGCGCCGGGCTGGAGCAGGCAAAAGCGCAGCTCGCAAAGGCGAAGCAGGGTCCGCGGCCGGAACAGGTGGCACAAGCCGACCAGGCCGTGGCACAGGCACAGGCTGCCGTCGAGCAAGCGGAAGCTAGCCTGAGCCTGGCACGGGAAGGCGCACGCGGCCAGCAGAAGCGGCAGGCGGAGCAAGGGGTGACGATCGCCGAGAACCAGGTGGCGCAGGCGGAAGCGGGACTCGCCAGCGCGAAGGCCGCGCTGAGAACCGTGCAGGCCGATTACGACCGCATCAAGAACCTGTATGACCAGGAAATCGTACCTCGGCAGAAGCTGGACTACACCGCGTTGCAGCTCGAACAGGCGAAGCAAGGCGTGAACCAGGCGCAGGCGGGCGTGAACCAGGCCAACGCGGGCCTGAACATCGCGAAGGAACAGGCGAGCATGGTGCAGGAAGGCGCGCGCACGCAGGAAGTGACGATGGCGGAGAAGGCCGTCGAGCAGGCCCGCGCCGGCCTGGAACAGGCGAAATCACAGGCAGCGATGGCGCACCAGGGCGGGCGCTGGGAGGATATCAAGACCGCGGAAGAGGCGGTAAGCCAGGCCGAGCAGGGAGTGCGCGCGGCCATCGCCGCCCAGGCTCGCGACAAGGTGAGCGCGGAGGACGTGAAGCGCGCGCAGGCCGGCATCGCGCAGGCGAAGGCCGGGTTATCCGGTGCGCAAACGATGCAGAGCTACGCCGTGCTCTACGCCCCCTTCAGCGGGGTGATCACCGCCCGCCGGTCCGACCCGGGCGCGATGGCCATGCCGCAGATGCCCATTCTCACCGTGGAAGATGACTCCTTATATCAACTGGTGGGCAATGTGCCGGAAAGCGCGATGGCCGGGCTGCGCAAGGGTAAGCTACTGACGGTGATGCTGCAGTCGCTGAACCGCACGGTGACGGCGCGAGTGGCGCAGATCGTCCCCTCCGCCGACCCCGCCTCGCGCACCTTCATGGTGAAGGCTAACCTGCCGCGCACCGCGGGCGTCGCCTCCGGCGTATTCGGGCGGCTGACGGTGGTCACCGGGCAGGAGAAGCGACTGGAAGTGAACCGCAATGCCGTGATCGATCGCAACGGCCTGTCCGGCCTTTACGTGGTGGACAACACGCAGAAAGCTCGCCTCTTGATGGTGAAGCTGGGCGAAACCCGCGGCGACAAGGTGCAGGTATTGAGCGGTCTGCAGCCCGGCCAGCGCGTGCTGATCGCGAACACCGGACAGGTGACCGAGGGCGCGCTGGTGCAGGTGGCGGATCGCTAAAGAGATGGGAGGGCGAGCGTCTAGAAAGCGTAGGGGACTGTCCCCTCCCACCGTAAGCAAGCGACCGTGATGATGACAGGAAAACGGTGGAAACGAGATAGGGACTGTCCCCGTCGTAAATGGTAACAGCTCCTTTCGAAGGGGACAGTCCCTAAGGTCACGATAACGAGCGTAAAGATGAGAACAGGCGCCGGTCCCAATACGAGGGGACAGTCCCTGGCGGAGTGCAGATGAGGAATCTCATATGAATAAACCATTAGGTCTGGCCGGCAAGCTGGCCGAGCGATTCATCAAAAATAAGTTGACGCCGATTATCGTGGTCGCGGCGGTGATTGCCGGGCTGATGGCCACCCTCGCCTTGCCGCGCGAGGAGGAGCCGCAAATCGTGGTGCCGATGGTGGACATCATGGTCGGCTACCCGGGCGCGTCGGCCAAGGAAGTGGAATCCCGCGTGGTGAAGCCGCTGGAGAAGCTGCTGTGGGAGGTGAAGGGCGTCGAGTATATCTACTCCACCTCCATGCCCGGCCAGGCGATGCTGATCGTGCGCTTTTACGTGAATGAAAAGGAAGAAGACAGCCTGGTCAAGCTGTACCACAAGCTGAACGCCAACGCCGTGCTGCCGCCGGGCGCCAGCGCGCCGTTGGTGAAGCTGCGCTCGATTTATGACGTGCCGATCCTCGCGCTGACGATGTGGAGTGACAAATACTCGCCGATGGAGCTGAAGCGGATCGCGTCACAGGTGGTGAGCGACAATATCAAACAGGTGCGCGATGTGTCGGAGACCACCCTCATCGGCGGACAGGCGCGGCAGATCCGCGTCGATCTTGATCCCATCCGGCTGGCGGGGTATCACCTGTCACCAGGTTACGTGTACCAGCAACTGCAGGCGGCGAATCAGCAGCTCGATGCCGGCACCATTTCCAATAACAATACCGAGATCTACGTCAAAACCGGCAACTTCCTCACCGGCGCGGACGATGTGAAGGCGCTGGTGGTCGGCGCGTTCGGCGGGCACCCGGTATATCTACGCGACGTAGCCGATGTCATCGATGGACCGGAAGACCCGAACCAGTATGTCAGCCTGGGCGTCGGCCCGCATGGGAAGTCGGCGGGTATCGACACGAAAACCTTCACGCCGGGCACCGAGTATAACGCGGTGACGATCTCCGTCGCCAAGCACAAAGGCGCCAACGCCATCAACGTGGCGCATGCGGTGCTGCAGAAGGTGGAGGAGCTGCAGAAGACGCAACTGCCGGCCGACGTGCAGGTGACCGTGACCCGTAACTACGGCGAGAGCGCCACGGAGAAGTCGAACGAGCTGCTGATGCACATGCTCATCGCGGTGATCTCGGTGGTCATTCTTATCGCCATCGCGCTGGGCTGGCGCGAGTCGATCGTGGTGGGGCTGGCGGTGCCGGTCACACTGGCGCTGACCATGCTGGTCTTCTTCCTCTATAAATACACGCTCAACCGCGTGACGCTGTTCGCGCTGGTCTTCTCCATCGGCATCCTGGTGGACGACGCCATCGTCATCGTGGAGAACATCGCGCGGCATTACCGGCTGCCGCAGAACAAAGGCCGCTCGCCCGTCCGCGTGGCGGTGGAGGCGGTGGACGAGGTGGGCAACCCCACCATCCTGGCCACGGTGGCGGTGATCGCTTCCATCATGCCGATGGCCTTCGTGCAGGGATTGATGGGCCCATACATGAAGCCGATCCCGGTAGGCGCCAGTGCGGCGATGATCTTCTCCATGTTCATCGCCTTCATGGTCAGCCCGTGGGCGGCCTACAAGCTGCTGAAGGGCGATCTGACGAAGAAGCACGAAGGCGACGAGGAGCACAGCACGAAACATGGGCCGATGCGCCGTCTATACGAGCGGATGGCGCGGCCGCTGCTGGAGAACGGCAGAAAGCGTGTCATCTTCCTGACCAGTTTGGGCCTGTTGCTGGCGCTGACCTTCCTGCTGATTCCGACGAAGGGAGTGATCATGAAGATCCTGCCCTTCGACAACAAGCGCGAATTTCAGGTGATGATCAACGCGCCGGAGAGCTACACGCTGGAGCAGACACGCGCGGTGGCAGAGGAGATGGCCGCCTACCTGGGCACCGTTCCCGAGGTGACCGACTACCAGGTGTATACAGGTACTTCGGCGCCGTTCAACTTCAACGGGTTGGTGCGCCACTACTACGCGCGGCGCGGTAACAACGTGGCCGATATCCAGGTGAACCTGACCGGCAAGGGCGAGCGCAAGCGGCAGAGCCACGCGATCGCGAAATCGGTGCGGCCGAAGCTGCAGGAGATCGCCGACCGCGCCGGTGTGGTGGTGCTGGTGGCGGAAGTGCCGCCGGGGCCGCCGGTGCTGTCCACCATCGTGGCCGAGGTTTACGGTCCCGATTACGACGGGCAGATCGCCGCCGCCCGGCAGATACAGCAGATGTTCAAAGAGACGAAGGGCGTGGTGGACATCGACACCTACATCGAGGACGAGATGCCGGAGGTGCGCTTCGAGGTGGACAAGGAGAAGGCGGCGTTGAGCGGCATCGACACCGCGCAGATCGCGCAGACGGTGGCGATGGCCGTCTACGGCACGTCGGCCGGGCTGGCGCACATGCCGACGGAAGAAGACCCGGTCAACATCACGCTGCGCATCCCGCTGGCCATGCGTTCGAACCTGGAGA
>Ga0172368_10000143_pt1 | contig 95143 bp, 78 predicted proteins | sample Lak11m_FD_114540 | JGI IMG/M metagenome (GOLD analysis project Ga0172368, IMG submission 114540) | Freshwater microbial communities from Kabuno Bay, South-Kivu, Congo - kab_022012_11m | ecosystem: Environmental > Aquatic > Freshwater > Lake | place: Democratic Republic of the Congo: South-Kivu...
ATGTTCATAGCCTTCAACAGATTTTGAGCATTCTCCGGGATGTCTGTTCTCACCCAGATGGTTTGCGATTTTATTTTTACCGGTATTGCTAACACTGAATTTAATTCTTCCATTGCTATGACTGCCGTCAAAGGCCTTTCTTTGATAATTTTCCTGGCGATGGCCTTAGATTGAAGTTTGTCATTTTGTTCCCTGAGCGCTTTGGTGCATTATTGCAATGAACCAAATTCCCATCATGTTATATGGGCAACCTAACTGATTTAATAGTATTTTTGAACACCCTAACCAAGCATTCCACTCATGGCCCTGATCAATTCTGTTATTTCATGGCTGATGAAAAAACGGATTCATCAGATTGAACTTTTTATGCAGTACCCGGATGAGGTTCAGGCGGAATGGTTGCGTAAACTCCTCTCGACAGCCCGTAACACGGAATGGGGCCGGAAATATGATTATAAATCCATCACCACTCCCGACCAGTTCAAAGATCGCCTGCCGGTTCATGATTATGAATCCATGAAAAGCTCCATCGACCGGCTTCGCCAGGGTGAACAAAATATCCTTTGGCCATCAGAGATCAAATGGTTTGCCAAGTCGTCGGGTACGACCAATGATAAAAGTAAATTTATACCCGTAAGCCAGGAAGCGCTGGAAGAGTGTCACTTCAAAGGAGGCAAGGACCTGCTTTCTATCTATTTCAACACTCACCTCGAGACAAAACTCTTCGATGGTAAATCAATTGCCATGGGCGGGTCGCACCAGATCATGGAGGTGAATAATGAATCCTATATCCAGGGGGATCTTTCAGCCATCCTTATTCAGAACCTGCCCGGCTGGATCGAGTTCATGCGCACGCCAAACCTGTCAATAGCCCTGATGGATGAATGGGAGAGCAAAATTGAAAAGATGGCTGTTGCAACGATCCAGCATGATGTGACCAATATTTCCGGAGTTCCTTCCTGGACATTGCTCCTGCTGAAACGTATCCTGGAAATAACCGGTAAATCTAATCTTCTGGAAGTATGGCCAAACTTTGAGCTTTTCATTCACGGGGGGGTTAATTTTTCCCCTTATCGTGAGCAATTCAGGCAGATCCTTCCATCGGCCAAAGTCAATTACCTGGAAACATACAATGCTTCGGAAGGATTTTTTGGCATCCAGGACAGGAATATGGCAGACGACATGCTGCTGATGCTTGATTATGGGATTTATTATGAATTCATCCCGCTGGATCAGGTCGGGTCGGTTCATCCCATCGCCTACAACCTCGACCAGGTTAAATTGCACACGAACTATGCAATGGTCATAACAACCAACGCGGGTTTATGGCGATATCTGATCGGAGATACCATACAATTTACTTCATGCCGCCCTTACAGGATCAGAATTTCGGGCCGTACGAGGAATTTCATCAATGCTTTCGGCGAGGAACTGATCATCGACAATGCAGAGAAAGCGATGGCCGTTGCCTGTGAGCGCAGCCAGGCCATCGTGACGGATTATACGGCAGGACCCGTCTATATCTGCGGGAAACAAAAGGGCGCACATGAATGGCTTATCGAATTTGAGAGGCAACCTGTTGATCTTTCGTTTTTTACGGCCACCCTGGATACGGCTTTAAAATCCCTCAACTCAGATTATGAAGCGAAGCGTTACCATGACTTGCTTCTTGAAGAACCACGTATCAGAACGGTTCCTCCCCTGACCTTTTATAAATGGCTTAAATCGAAAGGAAAACTTGGCGGGCAGCATAAAGTCCCGAGATTATCGAACGACAGAAAATATATTGATGAAATCCTGAAATTGATGGTGCCGGGTTAATTCCTTTTTTTAATTTTGATCAAAATTCAAACTTATGCATATTGCAATCGCCGGCAACATCGGCTCGGGGAAAACAACGCTGACCGGATTACTTGCCCGGCATTTCGGATGGGATCCTCACTATGAAGATGTCGATACAAATCCATACCTGAACAGCTTTTATGAAGATATGCAACGATGGTCGTTTAACTTGCAGGTCTATTTTTTAAACAGCCGGTTCCGGCAGGTGATCGATATCCGGAATTCAGGGAAGACCGTGATCCAGGACCGCACGATTTACGAAGATGCATTCATTTTCGCACCCAACCTGCACACCATGAACCTCATGAGTACCCGCGACTATGACAATTACCGCTCCCTGTTTGAACTCATGAGTACCTTTATTTTACCTCCCGATCTGTTGATCTATCTGCGGGCCACTGTCCCGACTCTTGTCAACCAGATCCAGAAACGGGGACGGGATTACGAAAACGCGATCCGCCTCGATTACCTGAAAAACCTGAATGAAATGTACGAGGAGTGGATCGAGGGATATAAATTCGGAAAACTCCTGATCATCGATGTAGATAACCTCAAGGTCAGTGAAAATCCCGAAGACCTTGGACAGGTGATCGATAGTATCAACGCGCAGCTTCACGGACTTTTTTAGATGCGGGATGCGGGATACGGGATGCAGGATACGGGATGCGGGATAAAGAAAAGATGAAAATTTTAGGTGTCATTCCTGTGAGGTTTGCCTCGTCGCGCTTTCCGGGGAAGCCGCTTGTGATGATCAATGGCAGGACCATGATCCGGCGGGTATATGAACAGGCAGTTCAATGCAGCAAACTGGTGAAGGTCATTGTGGCTACGGATAACAAAGCCATTTATGACCATGTTCGTGTTTTTGGCGGAAATGTATTGATGACCGGCGAATTTCACAACAGCGGGACGGAACGTTGCGTTGAAGTTGTTGACAAACTATACCTGGAAGGCGAAAACTACGATTACGTCATCAACATCCAGGGAGACGAGCCATACATTGAACCGGAACAGATAAGCCAGGTAGCTGAATGTTTCAGTGACCCACATACCCAACTGGCAACACTTGTAAAAAAAATCACCTCACCGGTGGAATTATCCGACCCCAATGTGGTAAAGGTAGTCGTTGACAAAGATGGGTATGCATTGCTTTTCAGCCGTTCAGTGATCCCGTTTATCCGTGGAAAGGAACAGCATGAGTGGCTGTCGTCTGCCACCTTTTATAAACATGTAGGAATATACGGATACGAAACGTCGGTGCTGAAAAAAATTGTCACCCTGCCGGTTTCCGCACTTGAACAGGCCGAATCGCTTGAGCAGTTGCGCTGGTTGTACCATGGATACAGGATAAAGACACAAATGACGGAATATGAAAGTATTGCGATCGATTCTCCTGCCGACTTGTTAAAAATTACTAACAGTTTCTGAACCTTTCTTCAATAATCGTGTATCTTAGCGCCTGAAAAATAGCAGGAGTATGGACATCCGTCATTGTATCGCTGAATTATTGTCACTGCACGACTGCGTGATCATCCCCGGGTTCGGCGGATTTATCGGCAATTATTCCCCGGCCAGGATTGATCCGGTGCATCACACATTTCATCCCCCCGCGAAAAAACTTCTCTTTAACATCAACCTGAAGCAGAATGACGGACTTCTGGCAAATGCAGTGGCCGCATCCTTTGGCATTTCTTATACGGATGCATGCAGGCTGATCGATGAATTTTCAGAAGAGTGCCGGCTGAAATTGAAAGCCGGGAACCCATACACGCTGCCGGAAGTCGGACAACTCTACCCGGGTAACGAAGGGATCGTTTACTTTGAACAGGACCCGGGGTCCAACCTGCTCCCGGATGCATTTGGATTGACTCCTTTCATTTCCCCACCCGTTATCAGGCGCGCTTCGGTTCTGAGCCGGGAGCTTGATCTTTCAAACCGCAGCGTTAACCTGACCGCAAGAAAATTGATCCTGCCGCCTGCACTGAGATGGGCAGCTGTTTTGGCTCTTCCCGTCGGACTTGCTGCGGTAATCGGTATAACCCGGTATGACAAGCTCTCTGATACCTTCGCGAACAACGCCGGGATTTTGAGTTCGGTCATGTCACGGTTCTCTGCAGCATCGTTGGTTGAGAAAAAAGAAGCGCCACGCGGCAGAACTGTAAAAATGGTGGAATTGAAAAGAGCTCCTGAAATAACGACTCCTCCCGAAGCCAGTGTACCCACCATCCGGCTTGACGATCCCTATGCCGTGATCGTTGGAGCGTTCCGAATAAAGGAGAATGCTGAAAAATTAGTGGCTGAATTACTGGAGCAAGGAAAAGAAGCATCCATTTTTGATCAGTCCAGAACCGGTCTTTTCCGTGTTACCATTGGCACAAGCTCCAAACTGGCCGACGCGAAGCAACTTCTGGCATCAGGAACATCCACGGGCTTCACTGGTGCCTGGATCCTGGCAAAATAACCTGATCGGTGGCGAAAAAGAAACTGATCCATTTCAAGGAAAATCTATCGTTTCCCCACCTGCTGCAACCTACCTACAAAGACCTTCATTCAGGATTTTCACTTCGGTCATGTTGGAATGAACGGTTTTTCAGGAACCATCAACCAATTGTCGTAGAACTTGGGTGTGGCAAGGGAGAGTACACCATTGGCCTGGCAGAGAAATACCCTCGGGGAAATTTTATCGGTATCGACTGGAAAGGGGCGAGGTTATGGAGGGGGAGCAAAACAGTATTGGAACATGGACTGAAAAATGTCGGGTTTGTCCGTGCCATGGTTGATCATGTCGAACAGATCTTCGCTCCGTCCGAGATCTCCGAGATCTGGATCACTTTTCCCGATCCCCAGGTGAAAAAGGAAAGGCTGAGGCTGACATCCCCTGTTTTTTTAGCCAAATATAGAAACATCCTTTCTCCCGGTGGAATCATACACCTTAAAACGGATGACCTCTTTTTTTATAACTATACCCTGGATGTGATCAGGGAGCAGAACCATCAGCTTTTATTGGCATCTGAAGATATTTATCAATCGGGCAACCCGGAGGATGCGGTCACCATTCAGACGTATTATGAACAACGGTGGCTTGACCTTGGAAAAAAAATCTGTTATTTACGGTTTCAACTCAAAAAATTATGAAGAAATTAAGTATCCTGCTGATCATGATGGCCCTTCTGCATGAACCTGCAACAGCCGAAGAAGGCATGTGGATCCCGGCGCTCCTCGAACAACTGAACATAAAACGCATGCAGGACCTCGGACTGAAACTGACAGCGGAGGATATTTACAGCGTCAATCATTCAAGTCTGAAAGATGCCATCGTGCAATTCGGCGGTGGCTGCACGGCCGAGATCGTTTCTCCGCGGGGACTCCTTCTTACAAACCATCATTGCGGTCTTGGTGCGATACAAAAACATAGTACGCTTCAGCATGACTATATTACCGATGGATTCTGGGCACGATCGTTTGAGGAGGAACTCCCATGTCCTGGTGTTACCGTGACTTTACTGGTCCGGATGGAGGATGTGACCATGAAAATTTTAAAAGGCGTGGAGGACCGGATGAATCAATTCCAGCGGGCACAGATCATCAGACAGAATGCAGAAAAAATTGAGCAGGCCGCCATGACCGGTACAAATTATGAGGCTAAGGTCAGGCCATTTTATTACGGTAATCAATATTATCTGTTTGTGAATGAAGTTTTTAAGGATGTGAGACTCGTTGGAGCGCCCCCGTCAAGCATTGGAAAATTCGGCGGCGATACGGATAACTGGATGTGGCCCAGGCATACCGGCGATTTCTCGATCTTCCGGGTTTATGCCGATAAAAATAATGAGCCGGCCGGATATTCAAATGATAATGTCCCATACAAACCCAGGAATTACCTCCCCATTTCGTTAAAAGGCTATCAGAAGAATGACTTTACCTTTGTATTCGGGTATCCGGGCGGCACCCGGGAATATCTTACGTCGGATGGCGTGGATCTGACAGCTAATAAAGAAAATCCATTGAGGATTGGTCTTCGCGGGCAGCGGCTTGATATCATGAAAACCGAGATGGATGAAAGCCGCCTGGTTCGCATTCAGTATACCTCAAAAGCCAATGGGATCTCAAATTACTGGAAAAAGATGATCGGTGAATCGCGTGGTATCAGACGGATCGGGGCAGTATCCAAAAAGGAGCAAGGTGAGCTGCTGTTCCAGTCATGGGCTGATTCCACCCCGGAGCGTAAAACCCGTTACGGGAACCTGCTATCTGCTTTCAAATCTGCCTATCGGGAATACCTTCCCATTGATCTCTCCTACATTTTTATCCTTGAAGCCGGCCAGGGTATTGAAATAATAAGATTTGCATCCGGATTCAGGGACTTGGCAAAGATCAGTAAGATAAAAACGACAGATCCCGGAGAAATTAAAAAGGCAACCGAAAGCCTGAGAAAATTCGCCCGGGATTTTTATAAGAACTACCAGGTATCCATTGACCGGAAGATCATGGCCTCCATGCTCAGGGAGATGGACCTGAAAATGGACCGGCGATACCTGCCATCCATTTTCGATGAAATTAACAAGTCGTATAAGCATGATTATGAGGCTTACGCGGCCAGACTTTTTTCATCCTCGGTCTTTACAGATTCTGCAAAAATGTTGAATTTCCTGGATTCTTATAAACCAAACGATGTAAAAAAAATTGAGAAAGATCCTGTTTACGGGTTGATGCGGAATATTTATGAACACAATGAAAACGACATTGCCCCGGAAATCAGGAGGATTTCAGGAAAGATCGACAGTCTGCAGCGAATTTACATGGCAGGGCTGATGGAGATGAACCGGGGTAAGATTTTATATCCCGATGCTAACTCCACCCTGCGTGTTGCCTATGGCAAAGTGGATGATTACCTTCCTGCCGATGCCGTGAAGTACGATTATTTTACAACGCTTGACGGTGTGATACAGAAAGAGGATTCGACGGTGTATGATTATCATGTCGATGCCCGGTTGAAGAAGTTGTTTTACGAAAAGGATTTTGGTATGTATGCCGACCCGGATGGAACCATGCATGTTGCATTTACAGCCAGCAATCATACAACAGGCGGAAATTCAGGAAGTCCGGTGTTGAATGCTGAAGGACAGCTTATCGGGATCAATTTTGACCGGAACTGGGAAGGTACCCTCAGCGACCTGATGTATGATCCGTCGCAGTGCAGGAATATTTCACTCGACATCCGGTATTGCCTTTTTGTGATCGATAAAGTTGCAGGAAACAGTCGTTTGATCAGCGAGATGAAAATTATTCAACCATAGATCTGAACCAGGGCATTCTGAATGGTCGGGTATTTGAATTTGAAGCCGGCCTCCAATAATTTTTCAGGAAGTACTTTCTGGCCTTCAAGCATGGCCTGGGCTCCTTCGCCAAATTTCCATTTTAAAGCAGCCGCCGGTATCGTAAACCAGGCAGGTTGTCCAAAGACCTTCCCAAATTTTTCAGTGAATTCCGCATTGGTGGTCGGATAAGGCGATACAGCATTAACGATTCCACTGATTGTCTGGTTTTCGATGGCGAAGATCATCGCCTCAACCAGGTCATCAATATGGATGAACGACAGGGACTGTTTCCCGTTCCCTAATTTTCCACCGAGCCCTATACTGAAGGGGAATTTCATCTTCGCCAGTGCACCCCCATTTTCTCCGAGCACAACACCCTGCCGGAAAATTACAACCCGTGTATTATTTCCCGACCGGAGAGCCTCATGCTCCCAGCTTCGGCAAACATTGGCCAGGAAGGAATCTGCAAATGCGAGGCTGGATTCCGTATGGATATTGACCTGATCGTATATCCCGATCGCGGAAACTGATATGAAGACAGATGGCTTGTTTTGAGAACTGTTTATGGCATTGCTTATTTTCCTTGTCGTATCAACACGGCTTTTGATGATCTCTTCTTTGTAAGCGGGTGTCCATTTTTTTGAGATCGGAGCTCCGGCAAGGTTGATGACTACATCGACCCCTTCGGTTTTTTGTGCGGCAAATTCATCATCGGACAGGTTAAACGAATCGCGGTCAATGATCTTTACCATCCATCCAAGCTCCCTTATTTTTTTCAACAGGGCCTGGCCTATAAATCCCGTTGAACCACTCAGTGCGACGATCATAGGTTTTTTTGTGTAAAGTTATGGAATTCTTTAATTTTGCGGTACTTTTATAAACGATGCGGAATTTTTCTCCCGCCTGTACCAAACAATTTTTCAATAACCTGTGATGGATAAAAACGAACCGGCAAACTTGTTTTCTGAATTTCCTCCCGTCTCTACCGGTGCCTGGCAGGAAAAGATCATGGCCGACCTGAAGGGGGCGGACTACGATAAAAAACTGATCTGGAAGACCGAAGAAGGATTTGATGTAAGACCCTATTACCGTGTTGAAGACCTGTCGGGTCTTGAATACCTGGATGCGCTCCCGGGAAAATCTCCCTATGTGCGTGGATTGAAGAGTATCGACAACGATTGGATTGTCCGGCAGGATATTGTTTCAGCAGATATTGAAAAGAGTAACCTGCTGGCAAGAGATGCATTGTTAAAGGGCGCCGGATCGGTTGGTTTGAACGCTACTGCCGTGACCACCCACAAACAATTGAGCGAATTGCTGGCCGGGATTGACATTCAAAAGACCCCGATCAACTTTTTCACGGCTACATCCTATCCCCTGGTTCTTGAGTTTTTGATTTATGAATTGACCCACAGGGGAATTGGAGGTGAAAATATCAGAGGTTCCGTAAATTTTGATTCCATCAGCTTCCTGTTGGTGCACGGACATTTTTATATAAGTTGGGAAAATGACCTGGAAGAAGCGGAATACCTGCTTGGCATTGTCCGGAAGAATATCCCCGGTTTTAAGGTCATCAATATAAATGGCCATTATTTTCAGAATGCAGGTTCTTCGCTGGTCCAGGAACTGGCCTACAGTCTTGCATCTGCCTGTGAGTATCTTGCCAGTTTGACCGACCGGGGATTGCCGGTTGATGAAGTAGCCCCGTACATTCAGTTCTCCCTATGTACCGGTCCGGACTATTTTATGGAGATAGCCAAGCTTCGGGCTGCACGCTTGTTGTGGACCCGGATGGTTGAACAGTTCCATCCAAAGGGGGAAGAATCGTTCAGGTTGTTTATTCATTCCAAAACAGCTTTGTGGAACAAATCGATATTTGATCCATACGTTAACATGCTCCGTACAACCACCGAAGGAATGTCGGCCATCCTTGGCAATACCGATTCATTGACAATATCTCCCTTCGACATTACTTATACAGATCCCGATGATCATTCGGGAAGGATAGCACGAAATCAGCAACTGGTGATGAAAGAAGAGTCGTATCTGGATAAAATTATTGATCCGGGCGCTGGTTCATACTATATTGAAAACCTTACCCATTCAATTGCACATCGTGCATGGGAGCTGTTCAAAGAAGTTGAAGACCGGGGAGGTATGCTTGCCTGTATAAAATCGGGTTTCATCCAGAATGAAGTGGAACGGAGCCGGAACAAAAAAATAATGGATGTGGCGCAGCGAAAAATAACCATCCTGGGAACCAACCAGTATCCCAACCTGCTCGAAACCATGAGTGATTCCATAAAGACTACCGCTGAAATTCAGGAAACCTCCACGGCAACGTACAAAAAACTCCTTCCATTCCGCCTTGCTTCAGGATTTGAGGAGATAAGGCTGGCCACAGAAACGTTTGTAAATAAGGGTAATAAAAGGGCGGCCGTTTTCCTTTTTACCATCGGAAATCCTGCCATGATGAGGGCCCGGGCAGGTTTTGCCACCAACTTTTTCGGTTGTGCCGGTTATGAAATCATAGAAAATCAAAGTTTTGCCAATGTGGAGGCGGGTGTAGCATCTGCCCTTTCATCAAGGGCGGAGGTGTTAGTAATTTGCAGTTCAGATGATGAATACCTTCAGCTTGTTCCTGAGATCACAGCCAGGATAAAAAAAGCCGGCAGCAAGGTTCTGATCGTAGTTGCCGGATTTCCAAAGGAGTCGGTAGAAGCCTTCAAATCAATGGGCGTTTATGATTTTATTCATATCAGGAGCAACCTGATCGATAAGCTGCTTGATTTTAACAGGAAATTAGGCATATCGTAGGTAAGCGGATGCAACGTTAAATAAAATATATAGCAACGATACATGGAATTATGAGGCCGGATTTTAAAAAAGTTGATATAACTAAAACGACCGGGCATGGGTCATTTGCCGAATGGGAAAAGGAAGCCGGTATTAATAAAAGCTGGAAAACACCTGAACTGATCCCGCTGAAACCGGTTTTTGGCGACAGCGATATGAATGAAATGGAACATCTCCACTATGCAGCCGGGCTTCCGCCATTTCTCCGGGGGCCTTACTCCACCATGTATGTGATGAATCCCTGGACCATTCGTCAGTATGCCGGTTTTTCCACTGCCGAAGATTCCAACGCGTTCTATCGCCGGAACCTCAAGGCGGGTCAGAAAGGATTATCGGTCGCCTTTGATCTTGCCACCCACCGGGGATATGATTCTGATCATGAAAGGGTAGCGGGGGATGTTGGAAAAGCAGGAGTGGCCATTGATTCCATTCTTGATATGAAAGTCCTCTTTGATCAGATACCACTCGAAATCATGTCGGTATCGATGACCATGAATGGTGCCGTGTTACCCATCCTTGCTTTCTACATCGTCGCTGCTGAAGAGCAGGGTGTCCCGATGGACAAACTTACCGGAACCATTCAGAATGATATCCTCAAGGAATTCATGGTGCGGAATACCTATATCTATCCCCCAGGACCCTCCATGAAGATCATCTCCGATATCTTTGAATTTACTTCGCAGAACATGCCAAGGTTCAATTCGATCTCCATCAGTGGTTATCACATACAGGAAGCAGGGGGTACCGCGGATATTGAGCTGGCCTATACGCTGGCCGACGGATTGGAATATCTGCGTGCCGGCATCAAAACCGGGATGGATATCGACACCTTTGCACCGCGTTTGTCTTTTTTCTGGGGCGCGGGAATGAACCATTTCATGGAGATCGCCAAGATGCGCGCAGCACGCATGTTGTGGGCGAAAATCGTCAGACAGTTCAATCCGAAGAACCCAAAGTCGATGGCATTGCGGACCCATACACAGACATCGGGATGGAGCCTCACCGAACAGGATCCGTTCAATAATGTGGCAAGGACCTGTATTGAAGCGCTTGCTGCCGCACTGGGCCATACACAATCGTTGCATACGAATGCGCTCGACGAGGCCATTGCATTGCCAACGGATTTCTCCGCCCGTATTGCACGAAACACACAGATCTATTTGCAGGAGGAGACGCAGATCTGCCGGTCGCTTGATCCATGGGCTGGTTCATATTATGTTGAAACACTGACCCATGAGATTGCGCAAAAAGCCTGGGCGTTGATCGAAGAGGTTGAGTTACTCGGTGGAATGGCCAAAGCTATTGAAACAGGAATTCCTAAAATGCGCATCGAAGAAGCTTCGGCCCGTAAACAGGCGAGGATCGACTCGGGAAAAGATAAAATTGTCGGCGTAAACCTGAACAGGCTCGGGAAAGAGGATCCGATCGAAATTCTCAACGTGGATAATGCCGCCGTTCGTGAATCTCAGATCCAAAAGCTCCGACTTTTAAGATCCACACGTAACAATGCAGATGTACAGGCCGCCCTGGAAGCATTGACCAAGTCTGCAGCAACCGGGGAGGGGAACTTGTTGGCCCTTGCAATTGATGCAGCGCGCAAAAGGGCATCTCTTGGTGAAATTTCATTCTCACTTGAAAAAATCTATGGGAGGTACAAAGCCGTGATAAGAAGTATTTCCGGAATATATTCGACGGAATCAAAGGATAATGAATCTTTTGGAAGAGCACGCGAACTCGCCGACAGATTTGCAGAAATGGAAGGGCGCCGGCCACGGATCATGATCGCAAAAATGGGCCAGGATGGTCATGACAGAGGTGCCAAGGTGGTAGCTACCGGATATGCCGATATCGGGTTTGATGTTGATATCGGTCCATTGTTCCAGACTCCGGAAGAATCTGCCAGGCAGGCTGTTGAAAATGACGTACATATACTGGGTGTTTCCAGCCTTGCCGGAGGTCATAAAACCCTGGTACCGCAGGTGATTACGGAACTAAGTAAACTTGGCCGCGACGATATCATGGTGATCGTTGGCGGCGTGATCCCGCCCCAGGATTACGATTTTCTTTACAAAGCAGGAACTGTCGCTATTTTTGGTCCCGGAACGGTCATTTCCGAAGCAGGGATTAAATTGCTGGAGATCCTGACCGAAAGCCGGAAATGATCCATGGAACTACAAACCTTCACGCTGCCCAACGGTATCCGTCTGGTACATCATCCCATTCAGAATCGTGTAGCCCATTGCGGAATTTTTATCCATGCCGGCTCACGTGACGAGACCGATACCGAACACGGAATCGCACACTTTATCGAACATACAATTTTCAAGGGGACTGAAAAACGAAACGTCTTCCAGGTACTGAACCGCCTGGAAAATGTAGGCGCAGATCTGAACGCTTATACAACCAAGGAAGAAACCTGCATTTATGCCTCCTTCCTCAACGGATTTTATGATCGCACCCTCGAATTGTTCCAGGATATTTTCTTTCATTCGGTCTTTCCTGAAAAAGAGCTGGAAAAGGAGAAACAGGTAGTAATGGATGAGATCAGATCATACCGGGATTCACCGGATGAACAGATATTTGATGATTTTGAAGACCTAGTATTTGCAGGCCACCCGCTTGGCAAAAATATCCTGGGTTCTGCCAGGAGTATTAAAAAACTAAAACAGGAAAATATTTTCGATTTTATTCACCGGAATTACCTGCTGGACGAAGTAGTCATCGCGTCAGTGGGAAAGATTGACTTTAAAAAGCTGGTCAGGTTGGTCAATAAGTATTTCAGTGATCATCCGGGTCGCGGACAAAGTCATCCAAGGATCGCCTTCCGGGGTTATCAGCCTTTTCAGAAAACCCGTAGAATAAAGACCTCCCAGGTGCATTGCCTGATTGGCGCCCCTGCCTATGATTACAGCCATGATCGGCGTATTCCGCTGGCACTCCTCAACAACATGCTGGGAGGTCCCGTAATGAATTCCCGTCTGTCATTGGCCCTGCGTGAACGAAACGGACTGACCTACCACAACGAATCAAATTATACGGCCTATTCCGATGCGGGGATCGTGCATATCTACTTTGCCACCGATCCGGTGCACTATGAAAAAGCCCTGACGGTCGTGCATCAGGAATTGAAACGGTTGAGGGAAGAGAAGTTAAGCCGGATCCAACTACATACGATTAAAAACCAAATAACCGGGCAACTTGCAATAACGCGGGAGTCGAACCTGGCAGCCATGCTGGCAATCGGGAAAAGTTACCTTTTGCAAAACAGGTTTGATCCTATTGAAACAATTATCGAACGAATCCGGATCACCACATCAGAAGAATTGATCGGGATCGCGAACGAAGTTTTTGATGCATCAATATTAAGCATATTGACCTCAACACCTTCCCCTTCTCCTTCAAGGAGTAGGGGTGCAGGGGTTGAGGTCATTAAAAATTAAATTTTAGACAATGATAACGGACCTCCTGATATCTTATGCTGAAGCTCATACCACCCCTGAACCCCCGGTATTGGCCAGGTTGAATCGCGAAACACATCTTTCGCAGGTATATCCACGGATGTTGTCGGGGCATTTACAGGGTACCATTCTCCGGATGATTTGTCAGATGATCCGTCCGGAACGGGTGCTTGAAATTGGTACTTTTACAGGTTATTCAGCGATAGCAATGGCATTGGGGATGATTTCACCCCCTGCCGCAGCCGGGACGACCTCACCACCGGCGGCAGCCGGGATGACCTCACCACCGGCGGCAGCCGGGATGACCTCACCCCCGGCGGCAGCCGGGATGACCTCACCACCGGCGGCAGCCGGGATGACCTCACCCCCGGCCCCTCTCCCCAGGGAGAGGGGGGCGGCTTTGTTGCATACCATTGAGGTGAATCCGGAGTTGGAGGATGGTATCAGAAGGTACATTCAAGAGGCCGGACTCGAGGAGCGGGTCATTCTGCGTATCGGGGATGCGCTTGAAATTATTCCAACTCTTGATGAATCCTGGGACCTGGTTTTTATTGATGCTGATAAACCAAATTACCTGAACTATTACAATCTGGTTTTACCGAAGCTAGCTCCCGGAGGATTTATCATAGCAGACAATGTGCTATGGGATGGTAAGGTGACAGGTGATCCGGCAAAAATGGATAAGGATACTCTCGGAATCGTGAAGTTTAATGAGTTCGTGCACCGGGATGAACGCGTGGAGAATTTAGTCTTACCCGTTCGCGACGGTTTGATGATCATAAGAAAGAAATAAACTGTCATCCCACTCTGAATTCAAACTTCACTCCTTCAAGCTCTTCATTGGCTTTGATGATCTTTTTTTTCAGTCCTTCCTTGAAGACAACCATCTTTTTATGAATTTTGGGATCGGCGATCGCCAGTATCTCAGTGGCAAGGATGGCGGCGTTCTGGGCCCCGTTGATCCCGACGGTAGCAACGGGTATCCCCGGGGGCATCTGGACGATAGCCAGTAAGGCATCCAGACCTTCCAGGGAGGCTTTAATGGGAACACCAATGACAGGAAGTGTTGTCATGGCAGCAATGACCCCGGGAAGATGGGCTGCCATACCGGCAGCGGCAATGATAACCCGGATCCCGCGCTGATGAGCATGCTTCGCAAACTCTTCAACCATTTCAGGAGTACGGTGGGCCGAAAGGGCATTCAGCTCGAAGGGAATTTGCATTTCATTCAGAAATTTGGCAGCTGCTTCCATGACCGGAAGGTCAGAGGTACTGCCCATTATGATGCTGACTTTGGCTTCCATGATTGGTGATTTCTGGTTAACCAGCAAAAATAAACATATTTTTTCTACCTTTGCCCGAACGTAACATATCACTGATTATGACTAAAGTACAGGTGAGAGAGCTGGTTTTCGAGAAATTCATCGGCAGGGATGAGATAGATAATGCCGTACAAAAAGTAGCAGACAGGATAAACCGTGATTATGAAGGCAAGAACCCGTTGTTATTAGCCATCCTGAATGGCGCATTCATATTTGCTTCCGACCTGATGCGCAAGATTACCATTCCTTGTGAAATTTCCTTTGTGAAATTTGCCTCATATTCAGGTACTATGACCACATCCACCATCAAAGAACTGATAGGAGTTGATGAGAACTTAAAAGACAGACACATTATCATTGTTGAAGATATTGTGGATACCGGTATCACGATGGATAAACTTATTCAGGATGTGAAAGAGAAAAATCCTGCCGGGGTAAAAGTTGCCTGTTTCTGCTTTAAACCTGAAGCTTTTCAGAAAAATTTCACGATCGATTATATCGGGTTGGAAATCCCTAATGATTTTATTGTCGGGTACGGGCTTGATTATAATGGTAACGGGAGAAATCTGCCCGATATTTACAAAGTTGTTAAATAATTGAATCTAATATGTTCAATCTGATCTTATTTGGTCCGCCGGGTGCCGGTAAAGGAACCCAGGCCGTCAAAATCGCTGAAAAATTTGGCTGGAAACATGTTTCAACCGGGGATATTCTGCGGGCCGAAGTGAACCAGGGTACAAAATTGGGTATAAAGGTCAAATCAGTCATGGAGGCAGGCCACCTGGTTTCGGATGAATTATTGATCGCAATTATGGAATCGCTGTTCATAAAACATAATACAATTACAGGATTTGTGTTGGATGGATTTCCCCGTACCGTGAACCAGGCGGAGGAGTTGGACCGGATGTTGTCGCGTCATGGTCATAAAGTTACCCTCGTACTGGCGCTTGAAGTGGACAATGAGGAATTGGCCAGCCGTTTACTGAAACGTGCACAGGAACAGGGGCGCAAGGATGATACAGAAGAGGTAATTCGTAACCGGTTGGTTCAATATCAGCAACACACCCAACCATTGATTGACTATTACAAAGAGAAAAAATTGTATCAGGAGGTTTACGGTGTGGGAACGATTGAAAATATTTTTAACCAGCTTTGCGCTGCTATTGACAGTGATTTATTTACCGCAGACCTTCATAAAAAACATTAAGAATTCAACCCCGGTATCATTTACACAAATTCATAATTCATAATTCATAATTCGTAATTTACTTTGTCTGATTCAAACTTCGTTGATTATGTAAAGATCCATTGTGCTTCCGGGAACGGTGGTGCAGGTTCAAGGCATTTTATGCGTACACGCACCAATGCCCACGGAGGTCCCGATGGAGGGGACGGCGGCCGTGGCGGACATGTCATTCTGAGGGGAAACAGTCAATTCTGGACATTGCTTCATCTCAAATTTACCAGGCATCTGAAGGCCGAACATGGTGCTGCCGGTTCAAAACAACTTATGCACGGAGCGAACGGGAAGGACGTGATTATTGATGTTCCTTTGGGAACCATTGCCCGGGATGCCGAATCAGGCGCATTTGAATGTGAAATCACCGAAGAAGGACAAACTCATATCCTTGTTCCTGGTGGTAGAGGAGGTCTTGGAAATGATCACTTTAAAACCCCGACCCGTCAGTCCCCCAAATTTGCCCAACCCGGGGAGCCGGGTCTTGAGGCATGGAAAGTCCTTGAACTGAAACTTCTGGCAGATGTAGGTCTGGTTGGTTTTCCCAATGCAGGAAAATCGACACTTTTATCCGTTATTTCAGCGGCAAAACCACAGATCGCCGATTATCCTTTTACCACACTGGTTCCAAATCTTGGCATAGTACGCTATCATGATAACAAGTCATTCGTCATGGCAGATATCCCGGGTATCATCGAAGGCGCTCACGAGGGAAAAGGACTGGGATTGCGCTTTTTGCGTCATATTGAGCGTAATTCCGTCTTGTTGTTCATGGTGCCGGCCGATTCGAAGGATATCCGCAAGGAATATCAGATCTTACTGAACGAATTGGCACAATTCAATCCCGAATTACTGGACAAAACACGGGTGCTTGCTGTTACAAAATCTGACCTGGCCGATGATGAGATCCTGGATGAACTGAAAAAGGACGTACCAGAAATACCGACGGTATTTATCTCATCCCATAAACAAACAGGACTGGTGAAACTAAAACAGATACTTTGGGAGGAACTTATCAAATGACAAATGACGAATGACGAATGACAAGTAGCCATCTTTTACCTGTTTTATGCTGGAGCTGTTGAAATCTATTGATCAGTCCCTTTTTTTATTTCTGAACGGATTGCACTCACCGTTTTTTGATCCCATCATGTACTGGGGTACCAATACCATTACATGGTTGCCTTTATATATACTCCTGTTTTTTTTGATGGTCCGGAGATACAGGTGGCAAACATTCTGGATCGCGATTTTTACCGTGTTGATGATTATGGTCAGTGATCAGTTTTCGAATATTTTCAAAGATTTGGTTGCCCGCCTTCGTCCGTCGCATGAACCCGGATTAACAGCCATTCATACCGTGAACGGATATCTGGGTGGTCAGTTCGGATTTTATTCTGCACATGCTTCAAACAACCTGGCTATTGCTGTTTTCATGATTCTTTTATTGGGCAGGCCATTCGGGTATTTCCCTATCCTCATACTCCTGTGGGCGTTTTTCATGGCATATTCACGCATTTACCTCGGCGTTCACTATCCCGGTGATATACTAGCCGGATGGATCGCCGGTGGATTGATTGGCTGGGGTTTTGGCCAGCTTTGCGCCTGGTTTATCCGGAAACCTCTTTAAATCAGCAATTTCCATCCGGATCGGATTTATTTATACCAAATAAATCATCCAGGGATATATCATTTATTTAAAATCAAACGTTATAGAGATTATAGCATTAAAGTAATTGAGTTATTCAATAATTCTGAAAATATATATAGCTATGAGAAAGTTAATCTGGATTACAGCATTTATCTTATTTTTCGGCTTGTTCTTCTCAATTCAGGCCTATTCCAAGGGCCCTCTTGACCCGGTCAGGCTTGGAACCTGGGTTGTAAATATCGGTGTAGGACCTGGTGCGCATTATTTTGGTAACGGGGATGGATTTGGGCCCGCTTTCAAGATGTCGTTTGAAAAGGGCATGTGGGATCTTGGTCCTGGTGTGATCACGCTTGGGGGTGAAGGTACCATTGCTTTTTTTAACAACCACTATGGAGAGGGTTGGAACGAATCGTGGGTGAATTTTATTTTTGGCGCCCGTTCTGCCTTCCATTATGGGTGGGATGTACCGGGCCTGGATACCTATTGGGGAATACCCCTTGGAATCGGATTTAGTATACATACCTGGGACGATTATCCCGGATATCATGGTTACACCCCGGTTTATCCGTATGTTGGTCTTTTTTTGGGTGCCAGCTACTTTTTTACACCATCGGTCGGAGTTAACGGAGAGGTGGGATACAATTCAACACTGGCAAATATCGGATTTGTGTTTAAGTTGTAATTAAATCAGTATCCGTACACCCTTCCTTCGAATTTTACAACTTTGACCTTCCACACACAGACCTCCCTGATCGAGGGTGGATTGAATTTGAATTCTCCCCGCGTGTAATGAGCCATCAGTAAGTGGAATGATTCTGTTTTCTCACCAGGATCGGTGATAAATTCGGCGTCCCCGTAACAAATCACGCTCCGGTATTTCATGCTCCAGGAACACGCAACCCTCTCGTTCTGATACTGAAGGAGGTGATCGGTAGTAAAGTTGATGCAAACCTGTGGGTGTTGTTTAAGGATTTCTATTTTCTTACCATGCCGTGCCCCGTGAAGGTAGATCACATCATCTTTAAATCCGAAATTCATAGGGACCACATAAGGATTTCCGTTAATGTCTACCATGGAGAGATGGCAATACTGACAACGTTGAATGATATCAACGAGTTCGTCTCTTTCAGAAATTACGCGTGCTCTCATCGTGTCTGACCAAACTTTCCAATAATGAAGAAATGACCGATAGTATGACGCTGAAAAGCATTGCCCACCAAAATCCATCTACCGTAAATCCAGTGACCCAGGAACCGGCAATCATGATAATAATAGCGTTGATGACAAGCAGGAACAACCCGAATGTGTCTATGGTAAAAGGAATTGTAAGAATGACCATCAGGGGTTTTAAAAACAGATTCAGAAAACTCAATACCAATGCTACCAGTAAGGCCGTCCAGAAAGTACTGACGTGAATTCCCGGCAACAAATAACCCGCGATCAGTATGGATATTGATGTCAATAAAAGCTTTGCGATGAATGACATGATGATATTTTTTCAAATGATTAAACTTCACAAAGGTAACCAAATTGACTTTTCTCGTAACTTTGTTTTTATACAGGAAATTGTCATGATCTTTTATTATGCCTGAAACAGTTAACAACCGTAACATATACTCGCTATCCGAAGTCGCCTTCAGCATTCAGAAGACACTTACGGAGAGGTATACGAGTCCCTTTTGGATCATGGCTGAAATGAATAAACTAAACCATTATTCGCAATCGGGACATTGTTACCCGGACCTGATTGAAAAAAAGGAAGGTAAAATTGTTGCTGAATTACGATCAACCATCTGGAAAGAAGATTTTCAACGAATTAATGAAAACTTTCTGACTGTGTTGCACGAACCGCTGAAAAACGGCATTAAAATTCTGTTCTGTGCGAAAATTTCTTACAGCCCGGTATACGGACTGAGTCTGAGAATCCTCGATATAGATCCATCCTGGTCCCTGGGAGAACTTGAAAAGGAAAAACAACAAACCCTCACCCGGATCAGACAGGAAGGCGTTTTTAACACGAACAGATCACTGAAGCTGCCACTACTCCCCAAGAGAATTGCCATTGTGTCGGTTGAAACAAGTAAAGGCTATTCCGATTTTCGTGCGGTCATTGATGAAAACAAATGGGGTTACTCATTTTTTCATATGCTTTTCCCGGCACTGCTCCAGGGCGAAAATGCAATTCGTTCGATCCTGGCTCAGATGGAGCGTATAATCAGGGTAAAACATCATTTCGATGCGGTTGCGATTATTCGCGGAGGCGGGGGTGACGTTGGATTAGCCTGCTACAATAATTATGAACTTGCAAAGACAATTGCCTTGTTCCCTCTTCCTGTATTTACAGGTATCGGGCATTCGACCAATGAAACGGTAGTTGAAATGGTCGCGTTCAGGAACGCGATCACCCCCACGGAATTAGCTGATTTCCTGATACAACAGTTTCATAATTTTGCTGTACCTGTCACAACGGCACAGGATTTTGTGATTAATAAAGTCAGACAGTTACTCCAGGATGAAAAAACCAGAGTACTTCATACCGTACGGTATTTTAAATCGGTAACAAGGTTCAGGCTGGGACAAGGCAGGAACGAAGTTCAGCAGGAAATTATAGGATTGCAACGTCAATCAGCAGATTTTATAACAAAAATAAAGGAACGGGATCTTCGCCAGCAGGCAGGCTTTTTTGCAAAAATCTTCAGTTTCCTTCAGGTACAGTTAAAAGAAATCACAGGGATTCAAAGGAACATTGAGTTATTGGATCCTGTAAATGTCCTGAACCGGGGATACAGTATCACCCTGGTGGAAGACAAGGTTGTGAAAACGGTCAGTCACGTTGGTAAAGGAACTGTTCTGAGAACGATCCTGGCTGACGGTAATATTATAAGCACAACAAACTCAGTTAATAAAAACAAAAATCCATGACTAAAGAACCTGGCTATACTGAAGCTTTTGAAGAACTCCGGAAAATTGTTTCCGAAATTGAAGGGGGAGGAATTTCCGTTGATGAATTATCCGGAAAGGTTAAGCGTGCCGCACTATTAATTAAAATATGCAGGAATAAACTTTCGTCGACAGAAGAGGATGTAAACCGGATTCTAATTGAACTAGATTCGCTTTGAATCATTGCAAAGTCATCCGCATCGTGTGCAGGTATGAAATCAAAACCCTATACGGGTTTTGCATAATCCACCATGCCGTCAATATCAATTGCTACCACCGGTTCATTGCCCACAACCCAGGCATCGTGGCCGGGCGGGACAAGGGCGAGGTCTCCGCTGCTGAATTCTGTTTCGCTTCCGTCATCCATGGCAACGTGTAACCGGCCTGATACAATATATTGAAGGTGAGGAGCTTCACAACTCTTTGTTTGAACAATGGGTTTTACGGATTCTGACCACTTCCAGCCCGGCTGGAATATACCACGCCCGAAGGTAATACCCCCAAGTTTTATAAGTTCAACCTGTCCTTTATCGAAGGTACGCGTCTCGTCTGACCTGACGAAACTACGCTGTTGCATTTGTGCCATATAATTTGTCCTTTCTTTTTGATTTTTACCACCGCCATCGTCAGAATTTTCCGAGTCCGATAGCGGAGCTTATTTTAATTTAGAACAAATATAAACAATAAAAATGCACAATGCAAATAAATGTAAAAAAAAAAGTTAAGTATCACGGGAACAGCTTCCTGTAAACGTCGTCAATCTTTACCATGGGGATGATCTGTATGGAAAACCGTTTGAGATCAATTCCCCTGGTATTGTACCTTGAGATGAAAATACGTTCAAAGCCAAGTTTGTCTGCTTCGGATATCCGTTGTTCCACACGGTTGATGGGGCGGATCTCGCCACTCAGGCCAACTTCGGCTGCAAAGCAGGTTTTGGAATCAACAGGGGTGTCCTGATTTGATGAAAGTACGGCCGCTACCACAGCAAGGTCAATGGCCGGGTCTTCCACCTTAATGCCCCCTGCAATATTGAGAAATACATCCTTATGGCCCAGCCTGAAGCCACTGCGTTTCTCCAGTACTGCAAGGAGCATGTTGAGCCGTCGTGCATCAAAGCCGGTGGTGGAACGTTGCGGTGTCCCGTAAACGGCTGTGCTGACCAACGCCTGTGTCTCTATAAGCATGGGGCGCTGGCCCTCGACCATGGCTGAAATAGCAATACCGCTCACCGCTTCATCCCGCTGACTGAGAAGGATCTCCGAAGGATTTGACACTTCCCGGAGGCCTGCATCGTTCATTTCATAGATACCGAGTTCTGAGGTCGATCCGAATCGGTTTTTAAGGGAACGGAGTATACGATAACCGTAATTCCGGTCACCTTCGAACTGCAGCACCGTATCGACCATATGCTCGAGGATCTTCGGTCCGGCAAGACTTCCGTCCTTTGTGATGTGACCGATCAGGAAGATCGGGGTGTTGGTCTGTTTTGAATATTTCTGCATCTCAGCGGCGCACTCCTTGATCTGGGACACGCTACCTGCAGATGATTCGATCAAGTCGGTTTGAAGAGTTTGAATGGAATCAGCGATGATGATCCCGGGTCTGAGTGATTCCAGGTGTTGGAAAATGCCCTGGGTATTGGTCTCGGTCAGGATAAAGCAGTTATCGTTTTTTATACCAAGCCGTTCGGCACGCATCCTGATCTGCTGGTCACTTTCCTCCCCTGTGATATACAGGATTTTCTGATCGGAACATTTGAGGGCCACTTGCAGCATCAGGGTAGATTTACCTATTCCAGGTTCTCCTCCGATCAATGTCAATGAACCTGTGACAAGACCGCCACCCAGAACCCGGTTGAGTTCCTGATCATGGGTATTGATACGGGACTCAGCGCTGAACGTAACTTCAGAAATCCGCACAGGTGCAACCGATCTCTGATCCCGGGTCCCGTAACTCCTGATTCCCTTATCTTCCCGCTGGATTACCTCTTCAACAAAAGTGTTCCACTCACCACACACATTGCATTTGCCCATCCATTTGGGAGCCTGGGCACCACAATTCTGACAAAAGAAAGCTGTTTTAAGTTTCGACATTTGTCACTGTTCACTGTTCACTGTTCACTGTTCACTGTTACAGGTGTATTTTCTGCGCCAGCTCGATAGTATGTGTCGTTGAATAACCTTTGGTAAGTTCAATTGTCACCACCTGACCACCGCGGGATTTGACCACATCGCTGCCCACGATCTCTCTACCATCATAATCTTTACCTTTTACAAGGATATCGGGTTGAATAAGTTTTACCAGTTCATGAGGTGTATCTTCTCCGAACAGGATGATGCCATCAACAAACGACATTGCCGCCAGGGTGATGGCACGGGACTCTTCATTGTAAACAGGCCGGTGTGTGCCTTTAATCCTGCGTACAGAATCATCGGAGTTAAGACCCACGATCAAAATGTCGCCCAGATCGCGGGCTTTAGCCAGGTACTCAATATGTCCGCGATGTAACACGTCAAAACAGCCATTTGAGAAAACGATCGTTTTATCTTTAAAACGCCACATGGCGATCTGTCTCCGGAGATGATCCCAGGTATAAATTTTTGATTTTATTAAACTAAGCCTTTCCATTTTTATGTTTGTTGAATGAAAGTAAAAGAAGTGAGATACCACCCGTAACTAAAATCATACTGGTCTGGGCGGTCCAGGATATCCATCCAAGTGCAAGACCGGTTGTTCTTAGGATTCCATAAAGCAACATTGTTTCCTGAATGATCGCGGGGTATAAACCGATGCCTCCCGGTGTGACCATGATCCCGACACTTCCAAGGACCAGTGCAGAGAGCCCTGCTCCGGGGGTTAAATAACTTGTATCGGTGAAACAAAAAAAACAGACATAGATCATGAAAAAATAAAGTGCCCAAATGGCAAGTGAATAGAAAACAAAAAGTCCTGGTTTACTAATCTGGCTGAGCGATTTCAATCCCTGCCAGAAACCAAAGATCAGGTTCCTGATCTTTTGGAATATCCTTGAGTCCGCGATCCTCCTGCGCATCAGGTAAAGCAAGACAAGAAGTACGATTGCGGATACTATTGATGAAAATATCATTAATTTGCTGAAGACCGGATTGTCGAATTTTTCCGTTAATTGCGGGTAAATATTGGTGTTAAGATAATGGCCGATCGTACTTGCCTGAGTTACAATCATCAGGAAAAAAAGAATGATGAATATGATCATGTCGATGGCTCGTTCGGTGATGACCGTACCGAAGGATTTATTGAATGGGATTTTCTCATAACGCGTTAGAATTCCGCACCTGGTCACTTCTCCCAGCCTTGGAAATGCCATATTTGCAAAGTATCCCACCATCACGGCATAAAAAGTATTTTTGAGTGAAGGCTGGTAACCCAGAGGCTCAAAAAACAGCTTCCAGCGCAAAGCACGCAATACATGACTGGATATTCCCATCACAATTGTCAGAACCACCCAATTGTAATTAGCAATGCGGAAAGAGTACAATATCTGGTTTCTTTCGTCGGGAGTCAATCCTCTCAGGGACAACCAAATGATAAAAATACCCAGTCCTAAGAAAATTGTAAATTTTATGAAGGTAGTTATCCGGGGTGTCCGGGGTGTTTCTTCAATTGTAAAGTCGGTCATTACAATGTTTGTTTACCCTTGACCAAGTTGTTTTTTGAATCCACGAAGATGATGGTCGGCCTGAATTTTTTTGCTTCTGTAAAATCCAAAAAGGCATAAGATACAATGATAACGAGGTCGTTGGGTAAAAATTTTCGGGCTGCAGCTCCGTTCAGGCAAATGGTGCCGCTTCCCCGCTTTCCTTTAATGACATATGTTTCGATCCGCTTGCCATTGTTGATGTTCAGAACATGGACTTTCTCAAATTCAATGAGATTCGAAGCTTTCATCAGGTTTTCGTCAATGGTGATACTGCCGATATAGTCGATGTTTGAATCGGTGACCGTGGCGCGATGGATCTTCGATTTTAATACCTGAATCTGCATCATGGTACAAAATTACGAAAAAAGTTCCAGATTGTCGATTAGCCTGACCTCTCCCAGAAAAGCAGCCACAAAGGCGACAGCCCGGTTTATATTGTTCCAGTTCTCCATTGGCAACAGGGTATCTTTATCACCGATTTCAAAGTATTCGACCCGAAATTCCTTATCGTCCTGAATTCTATTTATTGCCCATTCTTTTAAATCACCAACAGGCACGATGCCTTTTTGTTCTTTGACCTTTCGAAGGACCTGATAGAGTTTCGGCGCCAGTTTTCGCTCAGAAAGAGTAAGCCTGAGATTCCGTGAACTCATCGCCAGACCATCCGGATCCCTGACCGTTTCGCATGGGATAATTTCTACAGGAAGTTCCAGGATCTTTACCAAATTCTTGATAATTGTGAGTTGCTGATAATCTTTTTTACCGAAATAGGCACACGTAGGCTGTACGATTTCAAACAATTTTCTAACCACCATGGCTACTCCTTTGAAATGTCCGGGGCGGAATTTTCCCTCCATGACCATACCGAGCATCCCTAATTCTATGTCAAGGCCGACCGATTGGGATTCAGGATACATATCTTCTGTCTCCGGAGTAAAAACCAGATCGCATCCCGAATCTTCGAGCAATTGTAAATCCCGTACAATATTTCGCGGGTATTTTTCAAGATCGATTTTGTTGTTGAACTGTAACGGATTTACAAAGATGCTGCAAACAGTGTAACCGTTTTCCAATCTTGAACGTCTGATCAGGCTAAGATGGCCCTCATGCAAGGCACCCATTGTGGGTACAAATCCGGTCTTTACTCCCTGATCTTTAAGGTTTTTCAAAAAATCTTCTGTCTCAGTTATGGTTGTAATTTGTTTCATCATCATAAGTTAAACGGAATTATCCAAGAAATAGTAGTCTGGTAGAAATTCAATATTTTTCCCGAATGTTTGGGAAATTGAGTCAATGGGAAAGGATCTCCCACTTGTCAAAGATAAAATGAATTTTGAAAGTTTAAATTAACGGGTCGGTTTTTATGTTATTGTACATGATTTATTATTTGTATTTCATCGAAGTATTGACCCGTTAATGCTCATGGTATAAAATCCTGATAGGAATAACCATATAATTTACCCAATATAATTTTTTTTAAATTTTTTTGTAACTTAGCATGGATTATTCAATATCGGTTTATTTGCTTAAATATCTTATGACTTTTATTCCTGGTATTTTTAAATTAAATTGACAGCATGTACCGTATTTTACAAGTTGAAGATATGCCATCCGATGCTTACCTGATCAGCAGGGAGGTGAAAAAAGTTCTTGAACCTTGTGAATTTCAGATGGTTGAAGATAAGATTGCATTCCAGAAAGCCTTGATGGAATTTAATCCGCATATAATCATCTCTGACTTTAGCATTCCTGGTTTTGATTGGCAATCTGCCCTCGAACTTACGAAAAAATATTCGTCTCAAACACCTTTTATCATTGTAACAGGTTCAACGAGTGATGAAATCAGGGTCAAATGCATGCAGGCAGGCGCAACCGGATTTGTCAGTAAAAACATGATACAGGAACTCGGTCCGGTGATTTTGAATGCGTTAAAGAAAGCATCAGAGTGAGCCTTCGTCGTAAGCTTTCTCCCCATGTAAAGCAACATCAAGACCTGCCTTTTCTTCTACCTCCGAAACCCTCACCTTGGTTAAAAGGTTGATCAAGGCAAGCATAATATAGGTGAAAATGAATGCATAGGCTGATGCAGCTATTACTGTGATAAGTTGCTTAATGAAAAATGAGGTTTCACCAAACCACAATCCATTGGTTGAGACGGCCGGATTGATCGCATTGTAGGCAAAAACTCCCAGCAGGATAGTGCCCAGCATACCACCTACTCCGTGTACTCCCCAAACATCGAGTGCATCATCCCATTTAAGTCTGTTTTTCATTTGAACTGCAACATAACATGTCGCTCCGGCGGCAATACCGATCAATGGCGCCGACCATATGGGAACAAATCCCGCGCATGGCGTTATGGTAGCCAATCCGGCGATGGAACCGGTCAATAAACCAATGAGTTTCGGCCGGCCTTCACGAATCCACTCGATGGCCACCCAAGCGGCGGTGGCGAATGATGCTGCCACATCTGTATTGATAAAGGCAAGGGCTGTTATTTTGTCTACCTGCAATTCACTTCCTGCATTGAATCCATACCAACCGAACCAAAGGAGCCCGCTTCCGATGGCTACCAAAGGTATGCTGTTCGGGGTGGAATTTTTATCCACCCTTGCCCCGACATAAAATACAGAGGCGAGTGCTGCAAAACCCGCTGTTGCATGAACCACAATGCCACCTGCAAAATCCAGAACACCCCATTGTGCTAATAATCCGTTTCCCCAGATCATGTGGACAAATGGGTAATATACCATGATCTGCCATACCGTAAGAAAAATCATGTAGGAACGGAAAGTTACCCGGTTAACGAAAGCGCCGGTGATCAGGGCAGGAGTGATGATGGCAAACATCATCTGGTAAACAAAGAAAACGATTTCAGGTATTTTTCCATTGCCAGAATACATTGAATCAATGGTCACACCATTCAGGAATGCCTTGTCAAAATTCCCGAAGATCCCGCCGGCACCGCCGCTAAAGCATAGCGAATAGCCGAATATGAACCACAAAACAGTCGTCCATCCAAGGGAGGCAAAACTCTGGATCATGATCCCCAGAATATTCCGTTTTGTGGCCAGACCACCATAGAAAAACGCCAGAGCGGGCGTCATTAACATGACCAGGCTCGCTGACAACAGCATGAACCCGGTTGAACCAACATCGATTGTTCCCATAAAAATGATTTTGGATGGATGATTGTTGAATTACGGTTTTTTTCGTTGCTTCATGATCCAAGTGCTTTTCTGATTACAGGGAGATCCCGAATACCAGGAATACACTCTGATTCTGTGGATTGGTAATAACTGAGCCGAAAACCGGTAGTGAAAATTCTTTTGTAATGGCTATGGATTTGGAAACAGTAAGCCCGGCATTGATCACACCTCCATAGGGTCCGTACCAGGCCGAACCGGACGGAATACCGCCAATAAAAGGTTTTATGCCCAGTCCCTTGATATTAATTGCATAGGCAGCTTCAAAATAAGTGGAAAAATTGTTTTTACTTCCGGTTCCATATACGCCGGTGGAATCTTTACTTTTATCGGCGCCGTATACAAGGGTTCCTGCATAAAGCTGCAAGGGGAAACTCTCCGGTCCAACCCATGAAAGACATAATTCGACCGTGTGACCTGTCGTATTCTTTTTATAGTTAAAATATTTGTTGCCGGAATTTGGGTTCAGTGAATTTGGGAAAAAATAGTCATAAGCCATGAGTGTGAAGCCTTTCCAGGTATAGCTCAGATACATATCGAATTCTGCATAGTGTCCCATGTTGGCAATTGTACTGTCATTGATCTGTTTTGAATATTGCCCGAGCCCGTATGAACCCCAGAAACCTGCTTTGAATCCGGCAACAGAGAAAGCCACAGCAGGCTGTATGCCGGGGGAATTGCCATAGTCGGCTCCACGCCAGATATAACGGCTGACCAGATCGGCACCTGCACTAAATGTCGCCGGAGTACCGGTTTTTTCTTCCATCTTATTTTCGTCCTGAAGTTGGGAATATCCACTGGTTACAATCACCAACAAAAATGCGAACAGTACGAATGCTCTGAATTGGGATATGAATTGTTGCATTGCATTGAGTTTTGTTAATTTTTTCACATGCAATGTTAACACAACAGGAACACTCCTGCAATCCGGTAAACTACTGAATTTTGATAGCTAAAAACGTCGATGGACGTAAGTGAATTTCTTATCCGTCAAATCTCCACAATTTTATTTCTGATCGCGTATTTGATCAGCTCAACCGTCGACTTCAGTTCAAGCTTCTTCATGATGTGATTTTTATGAGTCTCTACGGTCCGGATGCTGATATCGAGCTGGTCGCTGATCTCTTTATTGATAAATCCTTCGGCAAAGAGTTTCAGGATCTCGATTTCGCGGCTGGTAAGGGGTACCGGCCTTACCTGAAGCAAGGTGTCGTCCTCCTTGGCTTTACGGACATAACTTTTAAGCATGATCCGGGAGATGGAGTCGGCAAAAAACTCCTCCCCTTGATAAATCGCGTGGATGGCGCAAAGAAGCTCTTCCCGGGAAGTGTTTTTAGGCAGGTATCCGCGTGCACCGGCTTTTACAGAATTGAATATGAAATCCTCGTTGGTGTACATGGAGAGGATAAGAACACGTGTATCAGGGTATTCAGCCGAAATGCGTTTGGTGATCTCGATGCCGTTGGTATCCGGCAGAGAGATGTCGAGAATAAGTATATCGGGAGGTTCCATTGCTATCTTTTCAAAACATTCCTTCCCGGAGGAGGCTTCCCCCAATATGGTAAGGTCTTCGGCACTGACTAGTAAAGCCTTGATCCCATCTCTTACGAGTTGGTGATCATCCACGAGGAAAATCCTGATTTTTAACATAGGTAATTATAATTGGTACGGTTAAAGTTATTGTTGTGCCTTTTAATGGAGCAGATTGTATCTCAATCCTGCCTTGCAGCAAGCTTGCCCGTTCACGCATGTTGTGGATACCGTTGCCGCCATCCATTCCGATAGATTCGTTTGCAAAACCCTTTCCATCATCGCGGATGACAAGCGTAAGCTTATCGGGCTCCCTGGTCAGGCAGACCATGACTTCATGGGCTTCGGCATGTTTTACAATGTTATTCAATGCTTCCTGCACAAGTCGATATATATAGGTCTTTATCTTTTTATTAAGGTCGTCAAAATTGCCTATTGCCTCAAAATTGATTCGTAACCCGCTATGTTCCTCTGTTTCAGAAAACAGATTTCGGAAAGCAATCGGAATGCTGAAGACTTCAAGTACGGAAGGCATCAGGTTGTTTGAAATACGTCGAACCTCATCGATGATCTGGTCAAAATAGTTTTTCAATTCCTGGATGGAATTATGAATGTCTTTCCCTTCCAGGTAAAGGAGATTTTCAAGACGAAGTTTAATGGCGATCAGTGACTGTCCTATTCCGTCATGAAGTTCGCGTGAAAGGCGTTGCCGTTCCAATTCCTCTCCATCAAATACCGACCTCATGCGTCCGTACCTTTCCAACTGGAGTTCGGTGGTCTTCTCTTTAATTTGCCGTGCCATGATGTTGAAAGAAGCTGTCAGCTCCCCGATCTCGTCATGGGTATGGACCGGTAGATCGATGTCGTATTTCCCTTTCCCAAGGTTTACCGTAGCATCTCTGAGCCGGATCAGTGGTTTGGTCATACTCCGGGAAATAAAGAAGACAAATCCAAAAAAGAGCAGGATAATAAGGGTGCTGAGTATCAGGATCCGGGTCCTGGTCTCATAAATCGGGATCATTGCCTCCTGCTCATCAATTTCAGCCAGGATGGTCCAATCAAGACCGGGAACATTGATCTTTCCATAGGATGAAAACACCGGAACAGCACGGTAATCACTGGTAGTGATGGTTCCTGCCTGACCGGCCATGGCATTATGGATGGATTGAGTGTTGACTACAGTTTTCAGGATCGACGACGGTTGGAACCTGGAGGTGGAACGCATCAGGAAATCGTGACCAACGAGGTATGTTTCCCCGCTAAGACCAAGTCCGCTTAATGGATCATTGTTCAGCATGATGGCATTGATCGCATCAAGGGATATTTCCAGTATGAGGATTTGGCTGCCCGACTTTTCATGTTTGGCCGGTTCAGGCATTAATGCGGCGATCAACTGAAAAGGCTGACCCGTCAATGTGTCATTCAATTCATCACTCACTACATAGGATCGTGTGTTCAATTGGCTCCGCATTGTTGTAATTAACTGAACAGGAATGACAGGTATAGCCGAATCAATTGTATCATTAAACCTCCCTTGTGAAATCACAACATCTTCCGCAAGTATATAAAATGCAGAGAAATACTGTCCAAACGACTGATATCCAGCCCCCAATGTCTCCCCGGCTGATAAGGGAACCCTTCCCTCCCTGTTCGGGGATTTTCCGGAGAATGTATATAAATTCCCGGCTATGAATGTAATATCCCTCACCCGGTCGGCATAGAACTGGTTGATCTGGTTCGTTTTAACAATCCTGAGGGAGATCAGTTGTTCAAAAGTACGGTTCATCAATGCCCGTTTCGTGCCGTAAAATGTAAAGGTGCTGATGATCAGGATTGCACAGATACCAAGCAAAACAAAGTATAAAATGAGTTTTTCGCTAAGCGAATCGATCTTCATGGTTTTTTACTACTTTTGAATCTTCCCCATCCGGTCAGGAGGACGATCCATGGGCAAACATAATAAAAATAAGAATCTATGACGGCAATATTTAAAGGAGCCATTTGTAAAAACTTTTTTCATATCCGGCTACTTTTTTGGGTTTGCAATGTCATTATCTATACAGGCCAGTTGTCGGCCCAGGTAAAGACGGTGACTTATTATGCCGATCCGGCTGGTATACCACCTGATTTGCCGATCACCATTAAGCATCTCTCTGCCCATATCAGGTTTGATCCAGGTAAAAATCTTGTTACTGGAACAGCCGGATTCACCTTTATCCCAAACCGGCAAAACATTGATTCCATCGTGTTCCACACGCCGGACTTCATAGTCTCTTCTGTTAAAATCAATGACCGGGAGGTAAAATACCATCAGACCGGCAGTAACCTCATCATTGAACCCGCATCCCGTATCCCGTATCCCGCATCCCGTATCCCGCATCCCGCATCCCGTATCCCGCATCCCGAATCCCTGATCCGGATATCCTACACTGCCACTCCACTCTCCGGTCCTATTTATTTTATTGGCTGGCAGCCTGAAGAGGCAGGAAAACGGAAGCAGATATGGGGCCACCGCCCGAATGGCTGGATCCCCTATATGGATGGCCGTATCACTGTTGACATGTTCATCACTTTTGACAATAAGTACAAGGTCTTTTCCAATGGCGAACGGTTGGATGTAAAGGATAATCCGGATGGTACAAAAACCTGGCATTATGCAATGACCAGGGATCATCCCTTCTTCTCGACGGCATTGGTTATCGGTGATTATAATTATACGAATACCAGTACATCACGGGGAGTGCCACTTGAATTCTGGTATTATTCCGATATGCCCGACCGTGTTGGTACGACATATATGTATACCGAACAGATGTTTGATTTCCTGGAAAAAGAATTAGGTTATAATTATCCGTATCCCTTATACCGGGAGGCGCCTGTGATCGATTACATGTATGGCGCCATGGAGACCACTACCAGCACCGTGTTTGGTGATTATATGCAGATCACTCCCCGGGCTTGGTGGCAACGGAATTATGTGAACGTGAACGCCCATGAACTGGCCCACCAGTGGTTCGGGAATTGTGTAACCCATTTTGTGAACCGGGACGTATGGCTGACTGAGAGTTTTGCAACCTACTATGCAAAACTGTTCGAAAGAAGTATTTATGGTGAGGATTATTTTCAGAACATCCGCATGGATGAGTCGCGACTGGCATTTGAAGCGGCGAAAAAAAACGAGTACCCGGTAGGAGGAAGCCAGGGTGGTGTTCAACGGATCTATCAGAAAGGTTCACTTGTTCTGGAGATGCTGAACGATGTCATGGGTGATAGTGGATTTCATGATGCCATCCGGCTCTATCTGGAAAAATATGCATTCGGATATGCTGAGACCAACGATTTTGTGCGCTGTGTGTATGAAGCAACAGGTAAACCCTATAACTGGTTTTTCGACCAGTGGATTTTGAGGGGAGGGGAACCTGAATATCTTGTACGGGATTCAGTTACAGAAGATTCGGCCGGGAACGGATCTACAATATTTAAGGTTTGGCAGGTTCAGAAAGTCACCGATTTGAGCGGACTGTTCAGGATGCCTGTTGAATTTGAAGTGCAATATACCGATGGCACCAGTGACCGGTTGAAAACCTGGATCGAAAATCAGTATTCGGAGGTATCTGTTCCAAATCCGCAGAAGAAACAGGTTGATTTTTTGTTGTTCGATCCCAACCGGAAGGTACTTAAGAAGGTAACCTTCACGCAACCTCTTGAAAGACTGTTGGCCAGGGCAGAGAAGGGAAGGAACATGGTTGACCGTTATGATGCCTGGGTGGCGTTGCGACCGGAGCCGCTGGGAAAAAAATCGAAAATCCTTTATACGGCATTCCATAACGAGACCTTCTGGCTGATACGATCGGAGATCCTGCAACAACTTGCATCTGAAAATTCTCCTGAATCTGTTGAATTGTTCCGCCAGGCATTGCTGGACAAAGATGCCAATGTAAGGAAAACAGCCCTTTTAACCTTGAATCCGGTTCCTGACCTGCTTCAGGGCACCGTGGAAAGACTGCTATTTGATTCCAGTTATCTGAATGTTGAATATGCGCTGGAAGCACTATGTGTCTCCTTCCCGGAAAGTACGGACTACTATCTTGACCTTACAGTGGACATGGTAGGCTGGCGGGGAAAGAACATCCGGATGATGTGGCTCGCGATCGCCCTGACCAGCGGGAAAACGGAATATCTTCCCGAACTCATCGGTTATTGCAGCCCGAAATACGAATTCGAGACCCGTATGAATGCCTTCACCCTTTTGAAGAAATTGAAGTATTACGATTCCCAGACAAAACAATATGCACAGACTGCAAGTAAACATTGGAATAATAAACTAAGCGGCGTGGCAAAGGAATATCTTAAATCCACCAATTCACCTTAATCCCGTGCCTGATAACCGGAGAATACTTACCCGCACAATACTTCTGATTTCACTGGTGAGCCTGTTCACCGATATTGCCAGCGAGATGCTTTATCCCATCATGCCGGTTTACCTCAGATCAATAGGTTTTTCAGTGTTACTGATCGGGATCCTCGAAGGGGTTGCAGAGGCAACCGCGGGATTGAGCAAGGGCTATTTCGGACATCTCTCTGATATCCGGCATCGGCGTGTTCCTTTTGTACGTGCCGGTTACATGCTGAGTGCCATCTCCAAACCGATGATGGCTATGTTGATTTTTCCGGTATGGATCTTTTTTGCACGTACGCTCGACCGGTTAGGCAAAGGCATCCGTACCAGCGCCCGAGATGCCATGCTGAGCGATGAGACCATCCCTGACCACAAAGGAAAAGTATTCGGTTTTCACCGCTCCATGGATACCATAGGAGCTGCCATCGGTCCGATCGTTGCATTGCTTTTCCTCTGGGCTTTCCCCGGCCAGTATCAATGTATGTTTTTCATCGCGTTCTTCCCGGGATTTATCGCCATCGCGTTGACGTTTTTTTTAAAAGACAAGGTAACAGAGTTACACGGTGACAAGGTAACAGGGTTAAAAGGTAACACGGTGACAAAGGTTGGATTTTTCTCTTATCTTAAATACTGGGGCAAAGCTTCTCCGGATTTCAGGTCCCTGGTTGCGGGACTTTTGTTATTTTCGCTTTTCAACAGTTCCGATGCCTTCCTGTTGCTGGCCTTGAAGGAACAGCAATTGTCCGACACCATGATGATCGGAGTATATATTTTTTATAACCTGGTTTATGCGCTCTTTTCATATCCCGTCGGAATACTTGCCGACCGAATCGGGTTAAGGACCATGATGGTCACCGGCTTTTTCCTGTTCGCGATCGTTTATACATCCATGGGATTCGCAACCACCCTGTTCATATTTGGCCTGTTGTTCTTTCTCTACGGGATCTATGCTGCATGTACCGAAGGAATTTCCAGGGCGCTCATCTCGAACATAGCAAAGAAATCGGAAACGGCAACAGCCATTGGGTTCTACAATAGTCTGTCCAGTATTCTTTCCTTAATGGCCAGTTCGATAGCCGGAATATTATGGTATTCAATCGGGCCAAAGGCGATGTTCATGATATCCGGAATCGGAGTGTTTCTGGTAGCTTGTTACCTGGTGGTTGTTTTTCGTCATGAAAGGGCCAATAAGTATTGATCTGGTAAATCATTTGTCATGGGGCCCTTTTTTAATAATATACCCGGGACGATTTTTAACCTCTTCATAAATCCTCCAGATATATTCTGCAATGATCCCAAGAGAAAAGAGGATCAATCCTGAAAAAAAAGAAAGAATAATTACCGTGGATGTCCACCCGGGCATGCGTTCGCCCCAGAAATCGGGGTTGCCAAAAAGGGCAAGGTAACCATAAAATACAATCAACCCGAATGCGGCAAGAGCAAAAATAAGGCCCAGCCTGGTGATCATTTTGATGGGCCAGGTTGAGCAGGAAAAAAAGGTGTCTTTAAATAATCGTATCTTCTTTTTTAAAGTCCATCGGGATTTTGAATTTAAGCTTTTCCCCCGTACAAAAGGATAATAGACCGGGGAAAAGCCCAATCTGAGAATCTCGGTCATGAGTGATGTATTGATCGGATGAATTCTGGTATTTACAATATCTATGATCTCCCGGTCAATAAATATTGAATCAGCGCCGCCCGGAGGAAATTTAACATCGGAAAGGGAGTTGATGATCCGGTAATATGAATTGGCAAAAAAATTATTCAACCATCCGTCATGACGTTTTGACCGGTATGGTATAAGAACCTTATTACCCGCCTTCCACAGTTTGTATAAGTCAACAATGATCTCATAAGGCTGTTGTTCATCATCCGGTACTCCCATCGCACAATCACCGGTACATACCGATAATCCGGCAAAAGTGCCGTAATGGGAAGTGTAATTTTTACTGAGCTGATACGCCTTAACATCCGGATATTCTGAGGCCAGACCATGCGCTATATCAAAAGAGTCGTCGGTTGATCCATCATCAATTACAATAAACTCAAATGGAATAGCATTTTCATTCAATATTTTGGAGAGCTTATGATATACGGCAGAAATCCGTTGACCGCTGTAATAGGAGAGACATATAATGCTTAACATGGTTTCTCGGGTTTTAAAAAATAATGGGATAATATAAAATTGGAAACCAGGGTAAAGGGTATAACAAGGTATGGAAGAACCCAGTTTTCAAATGGAAGTAACAACCGGAATATCCATAAAATAATTGTTCCAAGTAGCAGCCCTGCCCCGTAAACTAAAAAATAAATGACCAGGTTCTGAAAATTGGAACCTGTTTTGAAAATAAGTTTTGAATTTAATATAAACGAAACAAAAATTGTTGCGCCATAAACCAATATATAAGTAATAAAAAGCGGAGTGGCAAGTATTTTCAATAAAACGTAACTGATTACCATGGATAGTAGGGTCACTATGAATCCGATGATACTGAATCCGGCGAATTTCCTGATAATCCGGTTGGTCGTGTTAATATGCATTGATCGCGTCTGTAATTTGAACCACTTCTTCTTGTGTCAAAACATGGGAAATTGGTAATGAAATAACTTCATGATGTATTTTTTCAGTGATGGGAAACGAAATAGAATTCCACTCAGGATAAGCTGATTGTTTATGAGGAGGTATCGGGTAATGAATTAAAGTTTGGACGCCCGATTTTGTCAGGTATCGTTGTAGCTGGTCCCGCTCCCGTGTGCGAATGACAAAAAGATGCCAGGTATGGAAAGTAGAATTATGAATTATGAATTGTGAATTATGAACTGGAAGGATGATTTTTTCATTTTTAATGTGATCACAATAGAATTGAGCGATTTCCCTCCGGCGCTGGTTTCCGGCATCGAGGTATTTTAATTTTACTCTTAGAACTGCTGCCTGAATTTCATCAAGCCGGGAATTCAAACCCTGATATTCATTGATATATTTTTCCCGTGAACCATAATTTCCCAATGCCCTGATCACATTCGCCAATGCATCGTCATCCGTTGTTACAGCACCGGCGTCGCCCAATGCGCCAAGATTTTTACCAGGGTAAAAACTGTGACCGGCGGCATGTCCGATTGAACCGGTACGTGTCTCACCATAATAACATCCGGACGCCTGGGCATTGTCTTCAACCAGTTTCAGGTTGTATTTGGTAACCAGTCGCTGAATTTCAGGGCACATCGCATTCCGGCCGTACAGATGAACGATCATGATCCCTTTGGTACGCTGTGTGATTTTTTCCTCAACAAGATCCGGGTCAATGTTGAAAGTTTCTATATCCGGCTCAACAAGTACCGGCTTAAGGCAGTTATCGGTGATGGCAAGGATTGAAGCGATGTATGTGTTGGCAGGAACGATTATTTCATCACCTTCGTTCATAAGCCCGAGTGCGATATACGCTTTGAAAATCAACCGTAAGGCATCCAATCCATTTGCGACACCAATACAATTTTTACTACCGGTGAATTTACCATAATCAGCTTCAAAGGCTTTGACCTCATCACCCAACACGTACCAGCCTGAATGGAATACACGGTCTAAAGCCTGTGTGATTTCTGGTTCATAGGAATTATTAATTGCCTGAAGATCGAGAAACTTTATCATATCGATATACATTTAATTCAGGGTCCCTGGCACGCGAAATGACATAGCAGTTGGAGTTGACCAGATTATTCTTAATCAATTTAATATGGATACTCATGGGTGGTTTTTTTATAAGGCGACCATGTTTTTTACATCAAATCCGGTCGTTTTGGATTTTTCATCAAAGGGTTCACTGATATAAAAACTGGGCGACAGGTGAAGCAGATCAACAAAGCAGTCATAAGCGGGCTGCTCTTCAACAATAGTAATGGCACTGTCGCCGATCCTTTTCCTTTTTGCAATTCCTTTTTCAAGCAGTATATTCTCATAAATATAGGAACCGGGACCCGGAAAAACATTGCTGTATCTTACAAAAAGTTCATAACTGTCGGTGTAGACTTTATCGTCATCGGTTATTTCACCGGTAAACGTCCTGCGGTAACGGTAGGGCACATTCTCCCGTTCTTCAATGTAGTGCATAAATGTGAAACAATCTCCGATCCTGGGGCCTAAGAAAAGAAACTTTATCTTTAAGTGTGCCTTGTGTAAAAGGTCAAATGTAGAATTTTCGCCGACCGGACATTTTTCAATTTTAGTTACAAGTTCGGTATGTTTCCCAATGAGAACATTCGACATAAGTGGGTCGACCGAGCGAATTGCCTCTTCTTTCTGTCTGATAAAATCATTCAGTATACCCATCTGGGTTTTCGAGTTTTGAACATTAAATCCGACTCCATTGCAGAAACTGAAAGTATACGTTGGAAACATAATCGTATCAACCTGTAACGCCTTCAATGTGATATAAATGGCCTCCAGCAATTCCTTTTTCCTCAGATCGCCGGGAACTCCGAAATTCAGTGCCGTGTGAATATACAGAACATCTGCCTTATGAGCATCTATCGAGCGGAGTGCATCGAGAAGACCACCGTTTGTTACTTTTCCATCTTTACTGTTGAATAATACAGTTTCCGCCATGTTGTTTGTTTTAATGACAAGTTGCTCCGCCGTCGACAATAAAATGTTGACCGGTGATCCATTTAGCATCCTGTGAAATCAGAAATTCAACCATTGCAGCAACATCATCACATTCACCTTCCCCCAGGAGATACTTTTCCCTGAATCCTTTCATGTGTTCTTCCGAATCAAAAAAACCGGCAGTCATACTGGTTCTGAGTCCGCCGGGTAAAACGGAATTAATTCGTACAGTGGGGGCAAGCTCGACAGCCAGCGAATTGACAAGCGAATCGATGGCCCCCTTGCTTGCGGCATACATTGAGTTGCCCTTACTTCCGAGTTTGCTAAAAAGGGCAGAGATCATCACCATGTTATTTAAATCCTGTTTGTTTATCTTGAGTAACAGCGTTTTCAAAACCTCGGCGGCACTGAAGAAGTTGACATTAAAGATTTCCCGTGCATAATCCAGTCTGAAGTTTTTTATGGGCAGGATTCGTAATGTGCCGGCACAATGAACAAATCCAGAAATGGTTATATCCTTATCAATAAGGAATGACTTCAGACTATCCTGAATCCCATCAACCTGGTTCAGATCATAACACCACTCAACGATTTGATGTTTGGTGTCGACCTGATCCGAAATCGCCTTGAGTTTCACAGGATCGCGTCCATGTAAGACTAAATTATGTGTCGCAGCCAGGCGCCTGACGATAGCAGATCCAATATCCGAAGTGGCTGCAGTGATCAGGATATAACTATTTTCTGTTTTTGATAACATATTCGCAGAAGTCCTCAATGGTCTCAAAGGTTAACAGGTCGGCATTGCTCATGGCCATATGGTAATCCGAGTCTAACATAGCAAGAATGGATAAACTTGATAAAGAATCCCATTCAGTTAAATCGGTGAATTTTTGCGTTGAATCCAACTCCTCCAATTCAAATATCACGCTTAATTTCTCCTTTAATTGGTGCATATAAATTAATGTTAAATATTGATGATTTCATTGAATTTCAAATTTTCAAGTCTCATTAAAACCGAAGCCCAGGTGAGCCCGACACCAAATCCGGCGAAACAGATCAAATAAGATCCCTGTGTTAATCTGGCACTTAAATTGAAACTTATCGCCGTAGGAATTGAGACCCCACTGGCATTTCCAAAATTTTCGACGATGTTGCTGGGCATCTTTTCACGCGGTACGCCCAGTTTGTCTGCCAGTTTATTGAGCATGAATTTATTCGGCTGGTGAAACATATAATAATCAACCTCCTCCTTTGTGCAGCCCGCTGTCGAAAGCAATTCATCAATCATCGGGGGTACTTCTCTCTGAACAAAATTAAACACCTCGTCGCCCTTCATGACCAGATGGTTCAGAGCCCTGAAATTTCCCGATGGATCTTCATACAGTTGTCCGGTTTCCGTTGATGAGGGGAGTCTGGATCCTCCTGCCGGTATGATCAATGCATCGAATGAAGTACCGTCCATTTTAAGATTTCCAAAGATCGTTCCGGGATTATCCGATTTCTCGACTATAGTAACAGATGCCGCATCGCCAATGAGCGGGTTGCTGTTACGGTCCCGTTTCGACACTTTCGGACTTAGCACATCGGCATTCAATAAAACGACTTTGTTGATCTCATCCTGCTCCAGGAGCATGAATGACTGGAAAAGTCCGATGATAAATCCCGCACATCCCTGGTTAATATCCATGCAGATCATATCCTGTTTTAACCCAAAGTGCCCCTGGATGACATTACTGGTCGGTGGCATGAAATAATCGGCAGACTGGGTAACCAGGATCAGCGCATCAATGTCGCTTTTGTGTAATAATTCCTTTTCAAATAGGTAATCCAACCCATGTATACATAAATCAGATGCGCAAACACCCGCACCGGCAACCCGGTGGGTATTGTATCCCATGGCCATCTTGAGTTTCATCGATTTGGCCTGGGAAAAGTTGTATTGGTCCATTTCATCCTCGAACTTTACCTCGTTTCCCGGTAAAACCGTAAGGATACCTGTTATTTTTTTGCCCGCGAATTTAAAGTTCATAGCCTGCCTCCGTTTTTTAAGACAAGGTTTTCTATAGCCTTGATGCTGGCAAAGTTTTCAGGCAAAATATCGGTACCATCAATAGAAATTCCATAACGGTTGTCTAATTCAGTCACTAAATTAATAATATCAAAGGAGTCTAAAAGGCCTTGTTCAATAAAATCCGATTCGGTCCTAAAATCAAATTCCGGACGCAGGACCGAAAGGATATTAATTATTATTTCCTCCATATTGTATGTTTCTGTTTGTGTAGATGTTATCAATGAGATTTTCCGGTAAAAAACCATAATGAATATAGCGCTTTATTGCATTTTCATTGGATCTTATGACCCAAAACAATTGTCTTTTAGTGCCAGCACATCTTTTGAAAAACTCCTGGATCAGGACAGAGCCGATCTTTTTGTCACGGTGCCCGGGATGTACAAACCAGTATCGCAGATAAGAGGTTACCCCGGTTATCTCGTAGATCAGGAATCCCTGGATAATGTTTGTTTCCCTGAAAAGGATCACTTGCCCTGCATTGATCCATGATTCTATTTCAGTCAGCAATGGCAGATTTTCTGCCAGCGGATCAAAAAAGCGTTGCAGTAAACCCATAACTTCTCCGGAATCGTTGAGCCGGGCATCGGTAAGATTTGTGTTGGCATCAATTTCCTGACCAACTGAACCGGCTATGATCCTGCTCATCCTGATGAGGGCGGTATATGGAAAAAACCCTGCCGATCCAATCTCAATGCCAGGTTCAGCTACATCTTTGTTATTGCCGATCACATCAATGGTATACAGGATATCCTGTGAATTTTGTTTAAGGGCGATCAATCCGCTACGTAAATTAACCGCAGAAGTGGAACAATAGTATAAATGATAAAAACCGGTATCTTTCCTGAAGAAAAAAGTAGTTTCATGAAACAGTGCAGCATAAAACAGATCATTTTCGAGCCACAAACCGGTCTTGGCAGGATCAGGAAAATAGTTTGTCAGATAACCCTTCCTGAGGTCACGTGTATTTTTGATCAACTGATGTACTTCGTCAATATGTTGAATTTTATACATGCTGGTTTACCATTGAGTTCAAAATTAACCGGTCAATCTTTCCATTCGTATTCCTGGGTAATTCTTCCATCCTGATATAATTATTAGGTATCATATATTTAGGGAACACCACGGAAATAGCTTTTCTTATTTCACCGACCGGAATTTCATGCTGCGCTTCATAAAACAGGATGATCTCTTTTTTGTTGAAATTATAGACTACACAACCATTTTTCACCAAATTCAAGGTATTTATGATCACGTGTTCTAACTCCCCTAATTCAATTCTGTATCCCATGTGCTTTATCAGCGTGTCTTTGCGCCCCTTGAATATAATTTCGTTCCGTTCGTTTTTATATACCATATCGCCTGTTCTGTAGATAATTTCAGGATAGGAAGTATTTAACGGGTTTTGCACAAACGCAGCAGCTGTCTTTTCGGGATTATTATAATATCCCATTGCCAGAGAAGTTCCACGCACACATAATTCACCCTCTTCATTTTCTATGACAGGTTCATTGTGTTCATTCAAGATTAATATATCGGTGTTTCTGCACGGGAATCCAATGGGTATCGGTTCTTCATCGTTCAATGGCCGGTCAACGATAAAATAGGTGCAATCAAGCGTAATTTCAATCGGACCATACAGGTTTACAAATTTAACCGAAGGAAGATGTCTTTGCCAGTAATTGAATTGTTTTGTCGGAAAAACCTCTCCGGCAAACCAAACAGTTTTAAGATCAGGCAATGGAATTTTCACAAGCAGGTCCATATTTGCAATATTGACCATGATCGTTGGAACCCAAAAGATGAAAGTGACTGACTTCTCCCTGATCAGGTTTAGTATTGCCGCGGGAAAAGCAGACAGGGTATCCTGTATCAGGATCATGGTACTTCCCCTTGACATCAGCATGCATAATTCGAAACTGTAGATGTCGAAAACCAGCGGCGACAATGAGCCTACAACTTCATGATCGCCGATCTTCAGAGTTTCAATGGCCCATTCGGTAAAATCAATGAAACTTTTATGGTTCAATACCACTCCTTTTGGAGTGCCCGTCGAACCTGATGTGTTTATTATGCATAGCGGATCTGTATCTATCAATTGACTTGTTCTTTGATGCAGAAATTCTTCCCCGGCCGAAATGGATACCGTCAAATCATCCAGGTTCAGAATAAGCCAATTTTCACAGATAACGGAAAGTTTGTTGATATGATCCTTGTTAGTGACAACGACCGGAGGCTTGATTAAATCCAGGATATTTTTTGTTCGTAATTCAGGTAGTTTTATATCCAGATTCATATATATATTACCGCTATATATGATTGCAAGGTCGGCAATTACACTTTCAATGCTTTTCGGGAGAAATACTCCGACTGGCATGTTGTATTTTGCTTTATTGAATTCTATTAAAGAGTGGGCCAGTGATTTGGCACGAGCACTTAATTGATGAAAGGTTATACTCCGCTCCCCGTCAATTACCGCGATTCGATCCGGGTACAACTGCACTGTTTTCTCAAAGTACTCAATGACATTTTTCCGCATCGATCTGATTATCTGGAATTCAACAAGGTTAACAATCTTGCGGCCCTCTTTTCAAAATTGACCCGTGAAAATTTATAATAGTAATTAAGTTCATCCGAACCGATCAACTCGGGTTGATAGGACAAGTTATAACGGTTGACTTTTTTATTATCCTTTCTGTTTTCACCGTAAAAAAAAGAAGCATTTGTTTTTTCAAAGGCAAATTCTTTAGCCAGGATCTCAGTTTTTATCGCCAGGTCATTGGGGGCAGAAGCATCAAATACCCAGCTTCCACAAATAAAACTACCTGGCAGGATGTTATAGATCCGGCAGGTTCCATAGCGGTTGCCATTTTTATCGACACAAAGGAAGTAATATTCCAATCCATCATTTTCCCTGGCTTTATAGTCCCTGGTCCATGCTCTTTGTTTTTCAACATCAGAGGAGGTGAATGAGATATAACGCCCTGACCGTTCACTGGTTCGTAATCTGACAATGAATTCAGCATCCTCCTCTTCGACGGTCCTGAGGATAATGCCATATTTTTCAATAACTATTCCTGACATACGTTGTGTATTCTGTAAAATCCCTGATGTAATCCTCTTCCGAAAACTTTTCTGACGTCAGCACCAGGCAAACAGAACCGGATGAAAATCCCTTCTCGGCAGCCCAGATCCCCGGAGGGATATGGAGCCCATGGTAAGGACGGTTAAGCATTACGGTCCTTGTTGTAATACCGTCATTCAGTTCTATTTCAAAACTGCCGCTGGCAGCAATAAGGAATTGATGACATTGCTTGTGTGCATGCGCGCCACGGTCCTCACCACCGGGGATGTCATAAATATAAAAGATACGTTTTACAGCAAAAGGGATCTCTATATGGTTGGTAACAGGAGTGATGTTTCCGGCGCGGTATTTTATACTTGCCAGGGTAATGATGCAGCAATCGTAAACAGTTGGCCTTGTCATGATTTTCTGAATTTCAAAAATTCCTGATAATCACGAATATAGTCATTTTCATTAAAAGGGGTCGAGCTAAGCACCAATGCAAGCGCATTTGTGGAGAAATTCTGCATCCTTCGCCAAAGTCCGGATGGCAAATAAAGCCCGTAATAAGACCTGTTGAGTGAGTAAATCAGCTTTTCAATGCCGTCGTCAACTTCAACTTCAAAGCTGCCTGAAAGGGCTATAATCAATTCCTGCTGAAATTTAAATGCATGGCCTCCTCGTATCTGTCCACCCGGGACATCATAAATCCAGTAAACCCGCTCGATGGTGAACGGAATATGTTTTTCTTCCTCTATGAAGGACAGATTTCCTCTTGAACTTTCTAATTTCGGAAGTTGTACGATCCCTGCTAACATTTTTTCCTTGTTAATCCTGTAATGACAAAGATAATTTAATTTTTAACCTTGTTTTTCATCCAGATAAATCTGTTCATTCCCAGCAATCCAAAATAAAGGAGAATGCCTCCGAATGTAAGCATCAGGGTGAGGAAAAAATAGGAAGGGGTATATTTTAATTCAACCTCGTGCCTGCCTTTTTCGATGAACAATCCTATAAAACCGATGTTGCATACCAGCGGCTGAACCTCCTTGCCATCAACCACGGCATGCCATCCCTTATCGTACGGAATGCTGAAGAATAACATTTTAGCAGAATCCAGGTCAATCGTACCATTGATGTGGTTTTGACTGAACCTGGTAATCGCCATGGTGTCCTTTTTCAGGTGCATTACATCAATAAAATAATCGTTATATGTATAGTTTGGCATTGTATCCTTTAATGCGTATTGTTTGAAACCTGCAAAGCGTTTATCAACAGGAGTATCTGCAACAAATGCCCGTTGAAGGACATAGTCTTTCCTTACGGAAGAGACCCTTGCAAAGCTATCCACCCGTATATATCTGTCATAAGTAAAGCCAAGTGGCAGGAATAACTTGTTTTTCAGCAGTTTGACATCGCCAAATTGTGTAATGGAATCATATTTGAACATCATGATCCTTAACGCGGGCCCTTTTGTCAGATTATATTTTGTGCTGGCAAGGTTCTGTAGGATCGGCCTGCTTCCCAATCCGACCGCCCACCGGCTTTCAGTCTCATTTCCTTTTTTAATAATTCCCATTTCTTCAAGAAACAGGATGTAATATTTCTGGTTGAATGAATCATATACCATGGTACCATTAAATCCTTGTGCTTTTGCATCATTGAAACTGGAATGAATGGTCGGATTTGCACGGTAATCCTTGTTAACCCTAAAAAACTGTTTATCCGTTGAATTAATGTATGCCGTAGCTTCCAGGGTATAGTCATTGTATCCGGTTTTTTGCATCGATTCATCATTTGTCAGAACGGTTCGCTTGTTCAGGGTATCATAATTAACTGATCCAAGTTCAATGAGAACGATCAGCAGGAGCGCGAGATTCAAATAGGATCTATATCGTGTTTGGTAATAAAGGCCAATTATTACAGCATAGATGATCAGGAAATTACGAACGGACGACTGAATTGTTTTGTCAATTATCTGCTCAGAAGCAGAATAAGGGTAATATAGTAAAATCATCATGACAGCAAGAGTTCCAGCCAGGACAAATAAATTAATTCTCTTCGTACCGGTGATTTCACTGATAGTAAACAAGGCAAGAAACAGGAATGCCAGTCCGACGAAAAATGAATAACCCCGGTAATAGTCCCCGCTAAAAAGCCATAATGCGTAGCGGAAATAAGGGAATACAACCGGGAGAATTAAAATAATAAAAAACAGCGCGTAGGTGAGTGCTTTTTTCTTACTTGTCAATAAAAATATCTGGGGCATCATTAACAAAGGGAGCAATCCCACATATACAAGCGGGGCTTCAAGATAGTTATACCATCCCCTGTAATTTGATCCGTTGCCGAGAAGATCATTTGAAAAAAAACGCAGAATAACAGCCATATTATGACGAACGTCACCAAAAGAAAGGACCGGAGTGGCCATTAATTTGTCAAATAAGCCTGAATGGCCGCCGACTCTTGGACTATCTAACAGCATCTGCATGTTAGACCAGAAAAAGAAACTGCTGATCAGCAACCCAAGCAAACTGCATCCCGCCATTTGTAGTACAATCCTGAAAAATTTCTTCAGGGAGGGGGTATCTGAAGTAAAATGCCTCATCAGAAAATAAAGAATGAAAAAAATGCCATACAGAAACAGGTCGAATGGCTGAAATGCAGCAATCAGGGCAATGGATACTGGAAAAAGAAACCAGGAGTTATGTTGATAAAGCTTTTCAAACGACCATAGCAGTAACGCCAGGTAACATGCTTCGGTGGAAAAAATATACCAACCACCGCCAACCATCATCAATCCGCTAAAACAGTATAGAAGAGTCCCGATAATAATTGCCACTGGTTTTAGTCCCCATGATTTTAACAATTTGTAAAGGAAAAATCCTGTCAGAATTATTTTCACGATCTCCATCCAGACTATCCTGTACGCAATTGAATCTGCACCCCCTGAATATACGATCCAGTAAAACGGATTATTGATGCTTCCCGACTGGATATTTTGTCCCATTCCCTGGGCAAATGACCACATTGGAAATCCTTCGGTCCTGAGATACTGATGGAGGTATATAAAGTGAGGATAGAAGGTATTGAGCGAATCGCTTCCGATATCTTTAAACAAATAGTATCTATTACCAAGGATAAAGTCGGAAAAAATAATCAGGATCAGAAGCAAAACCAATCCCATGGTGATCCATAATCCATATTTTTCAAGCTGACGATCGGGGAAGACCGGTCTGGAGGCCTCTTTTTGCATCTCTTTTTTTACAGGTGGCCTGACTGCCGGATTATTTAATGGTTTATGTGATATCTTTTGCTTCATTTTCGTTATTTCGTTATTTCTCCATTTCGATTTTTCGTTGCATCGCTATTTTATTTCCCCTGGCATTCTTTTTGAAAAATCGGATATGCTGCATTATAGCCAAATTTTATTGCCTTTTGAAGATCGGAGCAGGCAAGATCTTTTTTCCCGGCATTTAGGAATACAATACCCCTGTTAAAGTAAGCGATTGCATATTCAGGGTTACCTCTGATCGCGGAGGTGAGATCGCTGATCGCCTGGTCGGTCTTTCCCATACTCGCATAGGCTATTCCCCTGCTTGAGAGTGCCTCAACATAATCGCTTTTATACCTGATGGCGTTATTCAGACAATTCATGGCTTCATTGAATTGCTTCGTCTTTCCAAATACATTCCCAAGGTTAAACCAGGCTTCCGCGAAGTCGGGTTTCATATCTATGGCTTTTTTATAAAGCACAATGGCATCCTGGATTTTTCCTGATGCCTCCATGAACATACCCTGTTTGTTTAACTGTACCGGTTGAAGACCGGGCATTTCTGATGTGGAAATCCCAATATTTTTCATAAATCCTTCGGCTGCATAGTTTGGATCAAGTTCGGCCGCTTTCATGTAATCGGCTTTGGCGCCCTCAGAATCATTCAATGCTTTTCTGACCATCGACCGGGTATAAAAAAGATCCCCGGATTTCTGGTTCAGCCTGATTCCTTCCGTAAGGTCTTTAAGTGCCTCATTATATTGTTTCTGTGAAAACTGTACAGCGCCACGGTTTTTAAAGCCAAGAAAATCGTTAGGGTTTAACCGGATACTGGTTGTATAATCGTCGATGGCTCCCTGGAAATCATTCAACTGAAATTTAAGGTTCCCGCGATTGTTATAGAATTCGTTGTTATTCGGTTCAAGTTCAATAGCTTTGTTATAATCAGCAAGCGCTCCGGATCGGTCATTGGTTGCCTTTTTTATTGTGGCCCGGATGGTGTATGCGGCAGTATATTCAGGGTTAATCTGAATGGCCGTTTCCAGGTCAAGAAATGCACCTGCATAGTCCTTCATTTCCGACTTAAGTTCAGCCCGGCTCGTGTAAAGCTCTAACTGTTCCGGCTTCAGGCGGATGGCAATATTATAGTCTTTCAACGAGTTCTCATAATCCTTCAACATCTTTCTCGACATGGCCCGGTTGATATAGGCATTGACAACGGTTGAATCGAACCGGAGCGTTGCATTAAAATCTTCAATCGAACCGATATAGTCCTTAACCATACTCCGGGAGTGGCCCCTGTTGATATAGGCACGCCAGAATGTGCCATCCATGTTAATGCATTCCGTATAATCGGCAATGGCACCTTTATAATCAGCCGAATCCATACGGGTGTTCCCGCGGTTGTACCATGCTACCGGAACTTTGGCATTTTTTGCAATGGCATCACTCCATAAGGTATTGGAATTGCGCCACACTTTACTTTGCTGAAAGGTCAGGATCATGAGGAGTATCGTATAAACGGCTACAATACCCCACATGATCTGATCCTTTTTGATATATTTTCTGTCACTGAGGTAAACCCCGACCAGGAAGAAATAACCAATGGATGGGATATAGGCATAACGGTCGGCCATGATCGCCCGTCCAACCGGTAAAAGTTGCAGAAGAAGTACTATGTTCAACAGAAAAAAGGCGAGTCCGAAAAAAAGGAATTTTGACCGCTTCCACGAGAGAAACAATAACACGATAAAAGCAATGGCGGGCAGGATGCATAACCAGTATAGAAACGGTACCTCGCCTACATTCCCAAGTATGGGGTAGGGGTAATATGCGGATAACGCGAATGGATAAAACAGCTTGAGGATGTACATGACCATGCCATAGGAGGCAAAAGCAACGCGCTGTTGGATCGGGAAATTTGCCATGATGGTGGCATCAGCGCCTGCTTGTGCACGGAATGCCACAATGCCGAAGATCAATGCCACGATCAGAAAAGGGGCCTTTTCGATCAGGATTTTTAATTCGGTCCATTTCCGTCCCATAAATATGTCTACCAGGAAAAGCGTTACAGCAAGTGTTACAGCCTGTCCCTTTGATAAACACGAGAGAAGGAAAAACAGCAGACTTAACCCGAACCATTTTTTATCCTGTTTCGGAACATACCGGATATAACTGTAAAGTGATAAAAGGTAAAAACAAGTATATAGAACATCCTTCCGTTCCGAGATCCAGGCAACCGACTCAACATGAAGGGCATGAACACCAAACAACAAAGCGGCAATCACCGCGATCTGCAATTTTCCGGTCAGGCGTTTTAACACCAGTAATACAAGAATGGAATTGATAATGTGGATCAGAATGTTTGTGAGGTGAAATACAAACGGATCGAATTTATTAATCTGGTAATCAATTGAAAGAGACAGCATTGCCAACGGATGGTAATTTCCCATGTAATTACTGGAAAAAATCGCTGCAAAATTTTTGACTGATAAAGACTTAATATAAGGATTACCGCCAATATACACCATGTCGTCCCAATTGGTGAAAGTTCCTTTCAAAGCCGGGAAATAGGCAATAAAAGTCAGGATACCAATGAGTAACATCCATAATGCCGGAAGCGTAAAAAGCCGGTTATTTGTTCTCATAATAAATAAAGTAAGCGAAATTACGACTTTTGTCCTGAATGATAAATATTTCTACCTTTAACTCCCATTTAAACTGCTCGCGTTGAAAATAAAACGGATCGCTGATGAGACGAAATTATTGCAATATGCTGTCTTACTTGTTATAATCGTCCCGTTTGTTTTGTATATTTCTTCAATCCGGCTTGGCTTCACCTATTTTGATGATGACATCCTGATTCTCGATAACTATGAGAAAATAAGCCAGATCACTAATATCGGCAAGGCTTTCCGTACCGATGCGTTCTTTGCAAACCTGAGTCCTTACTATCGACCGCTTATGAACGTTTCGTTCATGGCAGATGCCGCGATCGGAGGGAAGTCGCCCGTCGCGTATCATCTAGGGAATGTGATGTACCATATTCTCAACTGCGTCAGCCTTCTGTGGCTGTTGTCATTAGTGGGCTTCATCAGGACAAAGGCTTTGATCGGAGCACTCCTGTTTGCGATCCACCCCATGATAGGGCATGCAGTACTCTGGATCCCTGCCCGTGGTGATCTCTTGGTAACCTTATTTGCTTTACTTTCCTTTGCCCTGTTAATCCGTTACCTAAACGAAAAAAAGGTTCAGGATCTCATTTTGCATGTCATTTGTCTTTCCGGTGCCATTTTCTCCAAGGAATCCGGTGTTTTTCTACCGTTACTATTCATTCTTTGGCTGCTGATTAAAAAGCAGAGGTTGTTTAGCAGTAAGAATTTGATTCTGTACAGTTCATGGATTATTATCCTCGCGTTATGGTATTACCTGAGGATGATTACCATTGATCAGCGCAGTGATGGTCAGCAAGGATTGGTTTCTGTATTTCAAAACTTTCGTTTTCTTCCGGAGGCAGTTTCACGCTTTTTTTTCCCCTTCCTGTTACCTGTAACACCTGTTTTCTCGGTGGGTTATACAATTTCCGGGATCCTGGCTATCATCGTACTTGGTATCTACATATTCAGACAGAAAATCCGCGGGACACTTCCGGTGATCCTGTTTGGAGCGGCCTGGTTTATTGGATTCTGCATGCCGAATATGTTTGTAAGACTCGTATCTGCCAATGACAGTTTCGAGTATCTCCTGCACCGTACTTACCTACCATACGTCGGATTTCTTATTATGTTGTTATCAATGTGCCCGGGAAAATGGTTTGAATTTACAAGAAGACCATATGATATTCTCCTTGGAAGTTTGCTGATACTCTTGTCAGCCGTTTCTGTTGGCCAGCAAAAAAAGTACCTGAATGCGAAGGAATATTGGGGATCGGCCATTCGGTATGCCCCGGATAAAGCATGGTTTCATTATTATATGGGCAGATATTTTTTTAAACAGCAGGATTACATTCGTTTTGAGCAGTATCTGCTCATGGCAGACAGTCTGAAATCCTACCCCGAATTTAAGTATCACCTGGGCATGGTCGCCTTTCTGGGCAAAAAGGATCTGGAAAGGGCATATACTTATTTTACTGACGCATTCAAACAGGGCTATGGAAGCGTTGAAGCACGGTCCAATTTTACCGCACTTTGTCTGGAATCGAGTAGTGATCTGTTCAGGAAAGGCTCCTATGAAAAGGCGATAGCACGATGCGAGGAAGCCCTGGTCAATGACCCGTCAAATGGTATTGCGGCATACAACCTGGGTATTTACCTGGTAAATACAGGCGAAAAGGAACGTGCTGCATCCATGTGGCAACGCGCAATCAGGTTAAAACCTGACCTGACCGAAGCTTACCGGAGCCTGTTCCTGTATTACCATTATGACGTGAAAAAAGCTGATTCAGCCGCCTGGTATGCTCGTGAATTTAATGTTCATGGGGGTACCGGGAATTTGATCAGTCCTCAGGTAAAATAGATGATCGCGTTTATTTTGCCCCGGAAATGGTGTTTCCGTTACCATCAAATGTAAAATTACTGGTTATTTTGGCAACGGTTTTATAAGTCACTTTCTCTTTGCTGTCAGTGACCTGCATGACAGAGACAACCTGATAATTCGGGTCCAGGGATTTCAGTTTGTCCTTTGCTTTTTTCGGGAGATAAGTTTCATGAATTTTGCGTTCAACGCGTATGGTGCGACCAAGAGAATCCATTATCATAAAAGCAGGGCTATCCATTATGGTGATTGACGCTTTGTAATTTCCTTTTTCCTTCGACCAGGAAACAGGTATTTCAATTGTCTGCGGGAACTTGGCTTGCAACCGGTCCTTGACATTCTGAGGAACCTGGTTTGGCTGTAGTTGTTGTGAGAAACCATAGGTTCCGATAAATGCTAAAGCCATAATAAAAGTGAGTTTTCTCATAATTATTGTTGGTTAAAAATTAATTTTTCTTGTAACTCAATGTCCCTTTATTTATTGACCCTATTGTATGAGATACAATAAGGTCAATAAATTTGTAATTAACATCAATTAATTACATCAGGCATAGAAATGCATGTATGGAAATCTCTGAAGCGACTGATCAATTTTCAGGCTCAGCAATATTCACATGCTTTGCTTTACGCGCATTGTACAGCTTCTTACCGCCATATCCCAATCCCAATGCCAGCAGGATCCCAAGACCTCCGTCAATCGGAGCTCCAACCGGAGTCACACCGCCTCCCTGATTGCTACCGGGAGTACCGCTGCCCGGAGGACCTGGAGGATCAGGTAATGAAATTAATGGCAACGCGAAAATTGCTAGCAGAATAAAAACCAATTTGATCTTTTTCATATATGTGATTTTTTTAATTTTCAAATGTTTTAATTAACCCGGCCTTATCGGAATATTACCTGATAAATACTTTTGCAGTTGAGGTATTGGAATCGCCGTCAACTTTTACAAGATAAAATCCCGAAGGCACATCCAAATTGATTTTATTTATGGAGAGGGATTGAATGCCTGTTCTGGTAATTTCACTGCCAAGCATGTTATAAATTACGATGTTGCCTTTCAGTTCTGTCGCGATGTTCACATAAACAGTCTTTTCTGAAGAATATATTTTTATTCCGGAGGCTGTCTTATTGTCCTGGATTCCAACTGGCGAAAAATGCAGGTTGAAACGGTGTTCCGGCTCACCAGGGGCCGCGGCGAAATTATACACTGGGCTGGTTCTCAGATTCTGAACTTTATTGGCAACAAGGTCTTCCAGATAGAATTCGGTGCTTGATGCAAACAATTCTATTCCTGAGGCCGTAAGCGTGAAATTGTTCACTGATCCTGCGGAAAAACCAAATTGTATCACAGGTGATCCAATCAGGTCAGGAACTGAATTAATTGACAATTGTTCATCGGGTAACATCGAATAAATCTGTGGAGCATCCGGACTACCCATCAGCTTCGTAGCATCATACTGGGCTTCGTAGCCTGCAGTTGACAATGAATTGACATGAAGCTGAGTCTGATCCCAAAAATCGTTTCCTTCAACTTTAAGTGTAAGCAGGTCATTTATGGTGGATTTAAAGAAAACATAAGGGCTATGTGTTCGGATGTCATTGGTGAAGGTTACAGTTCCTGTACCGGTTGCATGAACAAAAAAGCCCTGTTCTGCACCAATAACGCCTCCGATGGCTTGTGTGTATGAAATATAGGAACCGGCACCATTCCATACCCAGGCAATGGGATCAACAACCGGTGGAATTGTAAAACCAGCATCCCAGTTGATTGCACTTGGATAAGGGTTTCCAAGGAGGTTATATCCTGTAAAAGTAGCGGCACCTGTATTCGTAACACCAATATTCTTATTGCCTGTATTCAGGACTCCGCTAAATGTTGCTGTAATTCCAGGGAGCACGGGACCCACGGCATAACCAGTACCAACTCCCATTATAATGTAAGGAAGCGTGAGCGGATCCCAGTTCTGGGTTACCTCATTCCACTTATTCATCAACGAGCCATCAAAAATATTATTTGACTGACTTGCAACCGGTGATGAAACAAGATGCGACTGATAAGTCGTACTCGGGTATACCCAATTGCCGGTCATAAACCGCTGTACTGTAGTCGTTCCCGAAACTGTTGTGATTCCAAGATCAATAAAGGAACCGGTCCCGGTCGCATCACCCTGAATGTCCATATTGCCGGCAACGGCAAAAGTGACAGCTGTATTCACTGTCAGGTGGCCTGTTGGATTGATAGTTAGATTATTACAAGTTGGCGTAAATGGATAATTTGGATCATTTACAAAAATTTGCATTTCTTCACCAGTGATAATAACATCTGCGGCTATTGAAGGAGTCTTTCCTTCTTGCCATGCAAATTGATCATTCCAATCCATCGGGCCCCCAACGGCCAATGAATGTAGTGTATATGTTCCTGTAGCTGCTCCAGATACAGTATTATCAACGAAGGAACTGATGGGCACAGTTCCAAGTGTTGCTGAGATAAAAGAACATAAATTACCAACATCTGGGGCCCTTCTTAAATGCATTGTTGTACTAGTTCCTCCAGTATAAATAAAATCTAGAGTGGCAATTTGCGTATTAGATAATGTTACATTATTACCAGTTGAGGACTCCCATGCAAGATATAATCTATTTGTACTATAAAATGGATTATAAGTAAATACTCCAGCAAAAGTTGGAGTATAACCGTCTGGTCCGAGTGGAGATAATACACTTTGTGAATAATCAACAAAAATACCAGCAGAAGCAATAGGTTGATTTGGTCCTGTTTGTGTTGTCAATCTGACCGGAATATGTACAATATCACCAACACTAAGTCCAGAAATATCTGGAGATAGGGTCACTGAACTTGCAACATTTGGAATTTGTGGATTTTGGCCTAATGTCACCTGTGAAAATAATCCAATGCAGATCACAAGTAAACCTTTTACGAAATTCAACAATTTAATTTTCATATGGTTGATGTTTTAGTATTATACAATATTTGTCAATTTTTTAATTCGGATATGTTCCATTAACATCACCTGAACAGATACCAAGAAAATCGATCCCAGGCATGTTAGCCCCAAAAACTACCACATTTGGGTTCTCGTATAACCAATCGGGCGCCAGGTAATTCGGATTCGGAGTAAGGTTAGCAATACGCCGCCTTAATGGGATTACATCCCCGTTATCGACAATCCCATCCTGATTGATGTCTCCGGCAAGTATCCTGAGAGGATTCCCAAACATAGTATTTGGTAACAGGTTGGCAATATATCTTCTTAAATTAATGACATCCGCCTGGTCTACTCCCCCCCATGCAGCAGTATTTGAGGCATAAAGATAGTAATTGCCATTGGGAACATTTACTGTATAAAAGCCGTTAATATCTGTTGTAGCGGTTGCAATGACATTCGGAACTGGTGAAACTGCAGGCGGTAATGGTTCCGGCCCATCCTTTACATAGATTGTCGCTCCTGCAAGAGGTATATTTGCAAGCGGTGCGTTATTATATTCCAGATAACCGCTTATCGTCCAATCCGTCACAACATTCACGCCTCCGGCATTCCAATTCGCGGGAACAATCGTACCTATCATATCGGCAAGCTGGCAACCGTCGGTGAAAATAACCTGAGTTGTCGCGTTCCCTGAAGCCGCGTAATTGAAATTCAGGGTTATAAAGGGAGTCCCGTTAACAATAGCCGGTGTTGTACTGCTCCAAGCGATATGAAGTACGCTTCCAGTCAGTTGAAGCGTTGCATTATAAGGATTTAACGCATTTACATAAGTAAGTTTTGATCCGTCAAATCCGATATTCATAGTAACTGCACCGATATCGGTACCTCCGGGAATGTCGGTGAAGGTAACGGGGATTGCTACCGAAGAAGGGCTGACTGCATTTACAAGCCCAATGTTGGCATTTACGATGGCGGGTGCAGGTGTAACAGATCCATTTGTATAACCGACACCAACCGGATTGACCCCGATCGAGAACTGGCATCCATTTACAAAATTAATATTTGCAGTGCCAACACCATTATACATAAACCGCAACACAAGGAACTGACCATTTATAGACGGTGCAGAACCATTATTATAGACAACATTTATCGTACTGCCGGCTGCAAAGGTTGTAACCGGATACATTTCGTTGAACACTCCAATAAATGACATTCTTGGATTATCATAGGTCAGGTTTAAGTCAAAATTATCGGTGCCGGCAGGCATGGCGGTCAGCGTAAGGGGAACATCGACTATTTGCCCCTGCACTGCGGTTGTAATTGCAGGCAGAGAAGCAAAGGAAGTAATCGGTACTCCGGGGGAAACGCTGCCGTTATAATAGTTTACCGGGATATTTGCAGCTGTTACGGTGGTGATCACACAACCTGTACTGAAATCCACATCAGTGGCAACGAGCGTTGTATAACTGAAATTTAAGTTCAGCTGACTGGTATTGATATCCACACCAACCGGATTTGTCCAGGTAATAGTAATGATCCCGCCAGAAATGTTGGAATTAAGCCCGCTGGCCAGGTTCCCGGTTCCTGTAACGCTGATGAAAGTTAATTTCGAACCATCATAGGAGATTTTTTGTGTCATAGAGCCTACGTTGGTTGGAAATCCTGTATAATTAACAGGTACAGAAACGGTTCCAAGAGGGGCTGCAACATCTGAAATGGTTGCATGTGCAGCATTTCCCATAAAAGGACTGATCGACCCGTCAGTGAAACTTCCTGTAAGTATGGTTGGATTACCGCCAACCAACATCACAACTTCACAATTGGCCGGAACAAAGGCAATTGGACTTGTCAACCCGTTATAAAGAAAATTGAGGGTCAGTAAGGTTCCGTCTGCCCAGGTATGAGGTGTCACGTTCGTCCAGATAACAGTAATTACATCTCCTCCGGCAGAGCCAACGGAGAGGCCGGGCTGTGAAAAATTTGTCACATTTTGAAATGTTAAAACAGCCGGGTTAACCTGAATGTAGAATTGAAAGGATCCAATGCTGGTAAATCCTGTAACATCAAGGTTAACTGATACATTTTCATTAGGACTTGCTGTAACAGTTTGCAGCGTTGCGGTGTATTGGCCGAAGGATAATGATCCGAATACCAACACCATCAGCAGTGTAAAAGTAAATTTTCTCATCATGGTATCTATTTTTATTGTTATTAATTTTTATAAGTTCAATAGGTTTTATATATATGTATATTGTTTATTTTTAAGATAGTTTGATCATTTTTCGATAGGTTTCGTATACCCTGGCTGTACCTTTAAACAAGTACTGGCAGAAATAGATACCTGCCGGTAAGTATACGAAGGTGTCTTCAACCCTGTAAAGTCCAGCAGCGTGTGGGCCTTCAACAGGAATTTCCATGATCTGTCCGGTCATGGAAAAAATCTTTATTGTGACATAGCCGAACTCCGGTACCGCATATTCAATGCTTGTTTTACCGGAAAAAGGGTTGGGTTTATTGGTTAGGTTTATTGTGCCCGGAATATGTTGTCCGGTACTCCCTGCAAGTGAATCAACAGATAAAATAGCTGGAGCTGATACAGCAATACAGTTGGTTGGATTGAGAATACACCGGTATCTGTAATTGTTATAATATACAGGAACATGCTTGATGATCAAGGTATTTGAAAAGGTTCCCGTATATGTGTTGGTTTCGGTGAGATCAGACCACAAGATTCCGTCATTCCGGCTTTCCTGCCATGAAAATCCGGAAGCATTTGGCGATCCAACCTGAAAAACGGCATCCGATTGGGATATGATGGTTTTATTTTCAGGTTCCGATGAAATTACAGGTGTTGCTTCGAATATCGATCCATCAGTGTATGCAACTTCAATAATTTGAGGAGGAAGGGAGATATTAGCAACTTCGCAAATTTCTTTGGCAAAACTCAGATTACTGGTTTGATTTAAAACATCAAACTTTAAATTCAGTAGGAGTGTATTCAGAAAAGTTGCCCCTGAAGTTTTACTCCATACAATAGCGACTCGGGAAGGATTGGTTAATGTATTGAATATAAGGCCGTTTAATTGTGGATCGATATTTTGAATTGAGTTAAACGCCAGACTAGTGTCATTGTAATTGATAAAAAGAGTAATAGCTCCGATATTGTATAAATTGTTCCCGGTAATTGGAACCAGTACGGTCGCATCCTTACACACGCCCACATTCCCTATTGCCAGGGTGGCCGGTTGTGCATTCACCAACAGGCTGAATAACAAAAACATCATAACCGGAACACATGTCCTGATGATGAAATTCCTGTCTAAAAAGCTTGTTTTCAATGAATTCATGCTACAATTTATTCGTTGTTATTTTCTAGTTTTTAATGATTTTAATAACTTTAAACGATTTTTGATTCGATAATGAACGTATAAATTTTACAAAATAAATGCCCGGGTGCCAGTCCGAAGTATTCAGCAATATATGATGATACCCTGAAGTTTGTGAGGGCATGATAATTTCAGAAACCAGGTTTCCTAAACAACTCATGATCTGTATATGAACGTCGCCGTTTTCAGGAAGTGTAAATTCAATGTTGGTATGATCGGTGAAAGGAGAAGGTGAAATGAAAAGATCTTTGTTGACCGGATTTAATGAATTGTGGGTTGAAGTAAGTGCATCAACTGAGAGAATTGCGGCGACAGATATGGCCTGGCAGTTTTCTCTGATTAATACACACTGGTATTGGTTTTTGTCAAACGATAAAGGTACAGGAAAAATGCTGAGTGTTTCAGAATGTGTGCCGGAATAGATTCCGCCATCCTCGAGTGTAAGCCAACTGGTTCCCTGGTCCTGGCTCTCCTTCCAGAAATAAGAAATGGCATTTGGGGACAATACTGAAAATATTGCATTGCCACCTTCAATAACGGTAGTATCTTTTGGTTGAACTGATATTACAGGCATACCATTATTCACGGCTCCATCGGTATAAACCACCGGAATAACTGTACCGGTTGGGTCAGCAATTTCACAACCCGGATTATAATACACCGGCGTTGATTGTCCGTTGGTTAAAAATTTAACGTCAAACAGTTTGCCATTCTCAAAATTAATTGCGGTTGTACTGCTCCAGGCAAATGCGAGTTGCGAAGGAACGGTCATCATATTCGTACTCATTCCATAAAGCTGCGGGTCAATGTTTTCAATGGAAACAAAAGTCAGATTCGAGGTATCAAAACCTATATAAAGTGTTATTGCTCCAATGTTTAATAAGGAGGTACTGGTTACAGGAAGTAACACTTCCTGTGCTGCGCAGACCTCAACTGTACTTAAGTTGATGGTCTGCGCAGACATGAAAGAGCACTGAATAAATAAAACGAAGACAAGAATTCTACTTTTCATTATAAATCAGGCTGGAAGTGTTTCATTCGTTTTTAATTTTAAGAAAGCAAGAAGGCAACAGTTTGAACTGTTGCCATCTTGCTTCTAGGTATGACTACCGTGCGAAGATCATCTTGTTAATCTTCACAAAGGTATCCGTTGCTCCGGCTGCTTCAATCCGATACAGGTATACACCTGAGGTCAGGTTGAGTTCAACCGCGTTAACCGGGATCGAATAGGTACCAGCATTCTGGAAATCATCAACAAGTGTGCGAACTGTCTTACCAAACATGTCGGTTATAACAAGAGTCACCTTGCCAGCTTCCGGAAGGGTATAAACGATCTTCGTATCAACTGAGAATGGGTTAGGATAGTTAAATACTGAGAACTCCTTCGATCCGCCCACGGTGACAACCTTGGACATCTTAAGATCGAAGTTGTCGTATCTGACACCAGTCGGGCTGGCGAATTCACTACCAATCTTTACATTGAAGATCTGCGTCGGTTCAGCTACTGGAGCCTTAGCTTTCACGGTCAGTGTAAAGAGTTGATCGCTGTTCCTTACCGACATTGGTTTGGTATCAGCCCAGGCGATCGCCACGTTGCCATCTTCAATTACATACTTCATTTCATCGTTGGATGAAGCAGTAACGTCAATAACTTCGAAACGATCGTTGTCATATCCCATGAAGAGGGTCATAGCGCCAAGTTGAGCAACCATGTTACTTCTGATTTCATATGCGAAGGTTTCTTCGATTGGGATTGTCTGGGTTTCATCATCAACAACTGACAGGAAGGAAATAGCCTTCAGGCCTGTTGGGATATAGGAACCGTTTACATCACCAAAGCAAAGACCTGCGAAATCAACAACAGCAGGCATGATAGCTGGTACGGCAGGCTCTTCAAATAACCAGTCCCCAGCGGGGTAGGAGTTGATAGAACCAACAGTACGTAATTTCACATAGAGCGCATCCAGGGCAGTAACCGTGAGGCTTGCATTAACATCTGCTGCTAACCTGAATAATCCGGTAAGGTAGGTCCCTGGTAATGAACCAGCTTCCAGTTGGATCAGAAGAGCATCAGTTGCATTGTTACCACCCCATGTTCCGTTAAAGGAAGCTTCCAGTCTGTAATTACCGGCGGGAACGTTAGTGAAGGCGTAGTATCCCGGGTCACCGGTATAGAGTGGAGGATTCATGTTCGGACCACTTACTGTTGTTGCAACAATGAGTCCGGAGGTAAGATCCCTCAACTTAATGGTGACACCATTCAACGGTGTATTTGGTAATCCGTTCTTGTAAGATACTGTACCGGAGATACTAATATCATCCGGCCACGGGAGCATGGTGATATACAATGTATCACATCCAGTGCAACCTGTGATAGGATCGGTTTCACAAACGATTACCATTGCACAACCACAAGCCGGGTACGAATCCCAGGTAACAGTGATGCAATTGGTTCCGGGGATAGTTGTATAGCTACCGTTAATTACAGTCCAGGAATAGAGATGTCCAGGGATAAACGGTAATACGCAATACTCATCCGTTGAGTTGGAATAGACTGTTGCCGGACCGGTAATAATCGGAGCTGGCGGCAGGCTGACCGTCACATTCAGGGTTGTTGACAGGAAACATCCGTCGCACTTGGTTGCTGTTACAGTAACAGTACCTTGTGTGCAGCATTCCCAGTCGACAGTTATGTGATTGGTATTCCATCCGGAAGTGATCGTACCACCAACAACTACCCATTCATAGGTAATGTCAGATGGCAGACACGGGACTTGACCGTTATATCCAAGGAACCCGCCAACGTTTGCATAGTAATCGACATCAAAGTCGGAGTTACAACATGCGGCTGTCGGGCCTGTCAGGCCAACGGACCACATCGGTGGTTCATTGACGGTATAACTTTCAATTGCCTGGCACAGATTTGCATCGGTAACGGTAACAGTATAGGTACCGGCGGTCAGACCGCTTATATCTTCTGTTACAGCTCCATTGCTCCATGCATAGGCATAAGGAATTGTTCCACCAGCAACTGTCAGGTCAATAGCACCGGTACTTCCTAAATAGCAAGTAACGTCGGTGATTATAGCTGAAAGTGAAAGGGCTGATGGTTCGGTTACCGTAAAGGTTTGGCTGATCAAACACTGATTGTTATCAGTTACGGTAACAGTATAATCACCTGCTGTTAAACCGTAAATGTCTTCAGTTGTTTCACCATTGCTCCAGGAATACAGATAAGGTGTTGTACCACCGGAAACAGTGATGTCGATCCAACCGGTACTTCCTCCGTTACAAAGTACAGGATAGGCCGTACCGGTAAGTGAAAGTGCAGATGGTTCTGTAATAGTCCAGGACTGAGTAATCGGACAGCCATTGGCGTCGGTCACGGTCACTGTATAAACACCTGCAATGAGGCCGAAGATGTCTTCCGATGTTTCACCATTGCTCCATAAGTATGTATAGTCAGGAGTTCCACCGGTAACAGTGATGTCAATAGAACCATTGGATTCTCCATTACATGCAATATTGGTAACTATGGCGGTTATTGTAAGCGCCGGCGGTTCGGTGATGCACCAACTGCCGGTGACTTCACATCCGTTGGCATCAGTTACAGTCACAGTATAACACCCTGCAGGCGAGCAACATAGATTATTCGTAGTTTGTCCGTTGCTCCACAGGAACGTATAAGGTGAAGTACCTCCTGTGATACCTATCGGGAGAGGATTATTGAAAGGATCATAACCTCCGTTGATGGCACCATTGCTGGCCCCAAAGCATGTTACATGTGTAATAACAGGTGGAACAATGATAAGGGTGTCAGGTTGGGTAACGCACCAGCTGCCGGTAATCATACAGTTATTGGCATCCATTACCGTCACAGTGTAACATCCTGCGGTTAATCCGCTGATGTCTTCTGTTCCGGCTCCGGTGCTCCAGGAATAACTGTAAGCAGTGGTTCCGCCAGATACGGTGATATCGATGGCGCCATTACTGCCACCATAACAGGAAACATTGTATACCGTGGCTGTAATTGAAAGTGCCGACGGTTCAGTTACCTGCCAGGATCCGGTGATCTGACAACCATTTTCATCGGTAACGGTAACTGTGTAAACACCAGCAGATAATCCACTGATGTCTTCAGTCACAGCTCCGGTACTCCACAAGTAGTCGTAAGGTGTAGTTCCACCAGCCACTGTAATGTCTATCGAACCTGAACTGCCTCCGTTACATAGCACAGATGATGGTGTGCCTGTTACTGAAAGTGCCGATGGTTCGGTAACCGTCCAGGAGTCTGTGATCTGACAACCATATGCATCCGTTACAACGACGGTGTATACACCTGCAGTCAACCCGCCGATGTCTTCCGAAGTTTCGCCATTGCTCCATAGATACCCGTAAGGGGTAGTTCCGCCAGAAACAGTGATGTCGATGGAACCGGTACTGCCGCCATTACACAACACAGGTGTTGGAGTGCCGGTAACGGAAAGCGCTGGTGATTCTGTAACAGTCCATGAACCTGATGTCTGACATCCATGTGCATCAGTTACTACAACAGTATAAACACCTGCTGTTAATCCGCTGATGTCTTCTGATGTTTCACCGTTGCTCCATGCATAGCCATAAGGTGTAGTACCACCGGTAACCGTAATGTCGATTGCTCCGTTGCTGCCTCCATAACAGGAAACATTGGTAATTACTGTTCCTTGTGAAATAAGCAGTTCAGCCGGCTGACCTACGGTTCTGGATGTAAATGTATAACAACCAACTGCGTCGGTAGGGGTTACCGTATAAGTGCCGGCAGTCAGGTTGGAGATATTCTGGGTTGTTTCACCATTGCTCCACAGATAGGTATATGGAGGAGTTCCACCCTGGGCTTCTCCCTCAATATGTCCATCACTGCCGCCATAGCAACTTACGTCTGTTACGCTGCCATACCAGGAAATATCGGATGGTTCTGTAATCATCCAGTTACCTGTTACCGTACAGTTATTAGCATCAGTTACAGTCACTGTATAGGTTCCCGGGAACAAGCCTGAGATATCTTCAGTTGTTTGTAAGTTGCTCCATTCATAACCATAAGGAGTGATGCCGCCGGTAACGGTCAGATCGATTGCACCATTATGATTGCCATTGCAATTTATATTGGTCACAACCGCTGTTGCGATAAGGGCCGAAGGTTCGGATACGGTGAAAGTCATACTGATCGGACAACCATTGGCATCGGTTACAACAACTGTATAATCACCAGCCAGTAATCCGCTGATGTCCTCTGTTGTTTCACCGTTGCTCCATATGTATCCGTAAGGTGTCGTTCCACCAGAAACGGAGATGTCGATTGAACCGGTATTGCCTCCATTACATATGGCAGGATAAGCCGTGCCGGTAAGTGAAAGCGCCGACGGTTCTGTAACCTGATAGGTACTTGAGATCGGGCAACCATTTGCGTCGGTTACAGTTACAGTATAAAATCCTGCAGTTAAACCGCCGATGTCTTCCGATGTTTCACCGTTGCTCCATGAATATCCATAAGGCAGGGTACCACCTGTAACCGTGATGTCGATCGAACCGGTGCTGCCTCCATTACATAACACGGGGTAAGCTGTGCCTGTAAGTGTAAGAGCGTCAGGTTCGGTTACGCACCAGGTGCCGGTAATCGAACAATTATTGGCATCTACGACTGTAACAGTATAGCATCCTGCGGTTAATCCGCCGATGTCTTCTGTTGTTTCACCATTACTCCATGTGTATCCGTAAGCTGTCGTTCCACCAGAAACGGTGATGTCGATTGAACCGGTATTACCTCCATTACATAATACAGGAGATGGTGTGCCGGTAATTGAAAGTGCCGATGGTTCGGTAACCGTCCAGGAGTCAGTTATCTGGCAACCATATACATCAGTTACAACCACGGTATAAACACCTGCGGTTAATCCGTTGATGTCTTCCGTAGTTTCACCATTGCTCCAGGAATACCCATAAGGAGTAGTACCACCGGAAACAGTGATGTCGATTGAACCAGTGTTGCCTCCATTACATAATACTGCTGACGGGGTACCGGTAAGCGTAAGCGCTGGTGATTCTGTAACCGTCCAGTTCTCTGATTTCTGACAACCGTTGGCATCAGTTACAGTAACGGTATAAACACCTGCTGTTAATCCGCTGATGTCTTCTGAAATTTCACCATTGCTCCACAAAAAGCTGTAAGCCGGGGTTCCGCCAGTGACTGTGATGTCAATAGAACCGTTACTACCGCCAAAACATGATACATTGGTAATAGTAGCAAATGGATCAATAACCAGTTCTGTCGGTTGACTAATCACCCTTGAAGTAAAGGTATAACAACCAACCGCGTCAGTAGGAGTTACTGTGTAAGTTCCTGCAACCAGGTTGGAGATGTTTTGAGTGGTTTCACCGTTGCTCCATAAATAGGTATAAGGAGGAGTTCCGCCCTGGGCTTCACCTTCAATATGTCCATCGCTGCCACCGTAACAACTTACGTTCGTTACGCTGCCATACCAGGATATGTCGGAAGGTTCTGTAACCATCCAGCTACCACTTGTGGTACAACCATTGGCATCAGTTACATCCACGGTATAAGTTCCCGGGAATAGGCCACTGATATCTTCTGTTGTTTGCAGGTTGCTCCATAGGTATCCATAAGGAGTTGTGCCGCCGGTAACCGTAAGATCAATGGAACCATTATGATTGCCATTGCAATTTATATTGGTTACAACGGCAGTTGCAGTAAGCGCAGCTGAAGGCTCCGTCACAGTAAAGGTCATTGAGATCGGACAGCCATTCCCGTCGGTTACAACCACTGTGTAATCACCAGCGGTTAAAAAGAAGATGTCTTCGGTAACAGCTCCGTTGCTCCATGCATAACTATAAGGTGTGGTTCCGCCGGAAACAGTTATGTCAATCGAACCGGTGCTGCCGCCAAAACATGATACGGGGTAAGCTGTTCCGGTAAGTGACAGGGCTGATGGTTCTGTAACAAGCCATCCATCAGAGGTCTGACAGCCATTTGCATCAGTAACAACTACTGAATAAAACCCTGCGGCTAATCCGTTGATATCTTCTGATGTTTCGCCATTGCTCCATAAATAACTGTAAGCCATGGTTCCGCCGGTTACGGTGATATCGATTGAACCGGTGCTGCCTCCATTACATAATACAGGAGTCGGGGTACCGATTAGGGTAAGTGCTGAGGGTTCAGTTACCGTCCAGGAATCAGAAATCTGACAACCATTTGCATCGGTAACAACCACAGTATAAACGCCTGCAGCCAATCCGAAGATGTCTTCGGTGATGGCGCCATTGCTCCATAAGAAGCTATAGGCAGTGGTTCCGCCGGTTACAGTGATGTCGATCGAACCGGTGCTGCCCCCATTACATAAAGCAGGAGAGGGTGTGCCGGTAAGTGCAAGGGCGTCAGGTTCACTAACGGTCCAGGAATCTGAAATCTGACAACCATTGGCATCAGTAACGACAACAGTGTAAACTCCTGCTGATAATCCGTTGATGTCTTCTGTTATGGCTCCAGTGCTCCACAAGAAACTGTAAGCAGTAGTTCCGCCAGATACAGAGATGTCGATCGAACCGGTGCTGCCTCCATTACATAAAGCAGGAGTCGGAGTACCGGTCAGTGTAAGTGCTGAAGGTTCAGTTACCGTCCAGAAGTCTGACTTCTGACAACCATTGGCATCAGTTACTACGACAGTATAAACACCAGCAGTCAAACCGTCAATGTCTTCTGAACTTGCACCATTGCTCCAGGAATATCCGTAAGGGGGTGTACCACCGGAAACTGAAATGTCGATTGCTCCGTTATTACCGCCATTGCATAAAACATTGGTAATGACTGCATTAGGATCAATAACCACTTCAGTGGGTTGACCAATCACCCTTGAAGTAAAGGTATAGCAACCAACAGCATCTGTAGGAGTTACAGTGTAGGTGCCTGCAACTAAGTTAGAGATGTTCTGGGTTGTTTCACCATTACTCCATAAATAGGTATATGGAGGAGTGCCGCCCTGGGCTTCTCCTTCAATATGTCCATCGCTGCCACCGTAACAACTTACGTTGGTAACGCTTCCATACCAGGAAATGTCGGTCGGTTCAGTAACCAACCAGCTACCGCTTGTGGTACAACCATTTGCATCAGTAACATCCACGGTATATGTCCCGGGGAACAATCCTGAGATATCTTCCGTTGTTTGCAAATTGCTCCATTCATAAGCATAAGGAGTCGTGCCGCCGGTAACCGTAAGGTCGATGGAACCATTATGATTCCCATTGCAATTAATATCTGTCACAACGGCAGTGGCATTGAGTGCAGCTAAGGGTTCTGTCACTGTAAAGGTCATTGAGATCGGGCAGCCATTTGCATCAGTTACAACAACTGTGTAATCGCCTGCCGTTAATCCGTTGATGTCCTCTGTGACTGCTCCATTGCTCCATGAATAACCGTATGGAGTTGTTCCTCCTGAAACAGTTATATCGACGGAACCTGAACTGCCTCCATTACATAACACAGCGTTTGCCGTGCCTGAAAGAGAAAGCGCAGAAGGTTCGGTGACCGTCCAGGAGTCAGTCTGCTGACAACCATTAAAATCGGTAACAGTAACGGTGTACAAACCCGCAGTCAATGCATTGATATCTTCTGTTATGGCTCCATTGCTCCATAAGAAGTCATATGGAGTGGCTCCGCCGGAAACAGAGATATCGATAGATCCCGTACTGCCACCATTACAAAGAACTGGTGACGGGATACCGGTCAGGACAAGTGGGTTGAATTCAACAACAGTCCAATTGTCTGTCTTTTGACAACCATTTGCATCCGTTACAGTCACGGTGTAAACGCCTGATGGTAATCCAGCCAAATCTTCTGTTACAGCACCGGTATTCCAAAGATACGAATAACCAGTTGTTCCACCGGTAACTGTTACGTCAATAGAGCCTGTACTTGCTCCAGCGCACAAGACTGGTGAAGGTACGCCACTGAGCATTAACTCACTTGGTTCAGTAACAGTGAAAATGCCACTATCATTAAAACAACCGGAAAGATCAGTAACCGTTACAGAATAAGTGCCTGCTGCCAGACCGGATTGATTTCTCACCGTGGAACCATTGCTCCAAAGATAAGTGTAAGGAGGGTTTCCACCAGAAGGAGTAATGTTGATGGCGCCGGTCGATAAACCAAAACACAGAATGTTGGTCACGGTTCCGGTAACAAAAACACCGGGAAGCAGATTTACCTTAACAGTACCTCCCGAAAAACCTCCCGGAGGAGGGGCGAATTGCACTTGAAGGAAAAATCTGTCCTCAGCGTAACCGACATCACCCAGATTAATAACAGGATTATAGTCGTTTGATATCCAGGAACCGCTGACATTGGTCCAGGTATAGGTGGCTCCAGGAACTTCGCAACCCGATAATGAACAGAATAGATTGATAGGCTGTCCGTAACATACAGGGTTTGGCGAAGCATACTGTGATCTGGCATTGTATGATAAGGCCAGCATGAAGAATATTAAGACTGGTAAAAGTCTTAACAACTTCATCGTTGTCTTCAGGTAAAGTGTTTTCATAATTTAGTGATTAGTTTAAACTAGGTTTATTAAATAATGGGTAAAATATAGTGGGGTTGATTCATTTCTGATGTAAAGAAATAATCGAAAATGCTACTAAGGTGGCGGTTCCAGAAGAATGTAAATTTTAGTCATATGCATTTCATTTAATTGTGTTTATAAAATATTATTTTATCATCCTGTTAATTGAAAACATCAAATGCCTAATAACGAACTCTTTCAGGTATGTTTTGTTAGAGTAATTACATAACATACTGAAAGACTGATATTTTGTCGACAAATTTAGTTTTAAATTTGATATAAACAATAGACGAAATTAAAAAAAAAACTAAAGATTTGATCAATTTTATAAGAAAACTTTGCATCATTTTGAGAATTATGTCATCAAATGTCCAAATTCATGTATTTTTATTATTTTTGGAAACTTAATTTCATTTTTAGTAGCCTGTTTTTATCTTTCTTAAGTCTAATTTTCATCAAAAGTATAAACAATTGCTTATAAATCTATGAGTTCAAAGTTAATAATTGTTAAATTTGACAGCAAATGGAAAAAACCAAGAGCGACAACGGTAAAATCAGAGTAATGATCGCTGAAAACCAAGGTATTATTCTTCACTCACTCATTGCACTTATCGGATCACTCGGGGATTTTGAAATTGCAGGTTCTGCTTCAGATGGTAACGAACTCTTGAAGAAACTCGAAATTACCAAACCGGATGTTATTTTGCTGGATATTCAAAAACCAGGTTTAAGCGGTATCGAAGTAACCCGGATCATTGATGAAAAAATGCCTTGGGTAAAAGTTATTTCCTTATCAAGGCATAATCATCCATTTTTTATCAAGGAGATGTTAAAGCATGGCGCAAAAGGCTTTTTATCGAAAAACTGTACAGTCGAAGAACTCCTTGAAGGAATTAAAAGGGTTTATAATGGAAAAACATATTTTTGCAGTTTATGCACAAAGGTGATCCTGCGTGATTATGCTGCTGAAACGGTAGAAGGAACTGTTGATTTCAGGAATATAACTCCAAGGGAGATAGAAATTATCAGTTATCTGGCTGATGGGTTTTCTACAAATGAGATCTCCGCTAAATTATTTATCAGCAGTAAAACCGTGGAAAGGCATAAATCAAATTTGTTTAAAAAATTACAATTGCGTAATACAGCTCAATTGGTCAAAGTGGCAGTTGAAAATGGTCTGTTAATTTATTGAACCAGATCCGTTTCAGTTGGATTCGGGGTATCTTACAAGAGGTTAAACAGTTGTATGATCTTATTCAACCACCCAGATGAAGAAAGTTATTAAAAAGAAGACTCACACACTTCCTGCCTGGCAGTTTTTGTTGCCTTTGGTATTGTTGTTAATTATTACCTGGTTTCTTTACAAACCCAATGTCCATCACGACTTTACAAATTGGGACGATCCTACATATGTCCTTGAAAATCCCCGGGTAAAGCAACTAAATCAAGAAAATGTCGGTTTCTTTTTTTCCAGCCCGTCTGCCTCCAACTACCATCCGCTTACCATGATCTCACTCAGCATCGATTATTATTTCGCAACGGGCGGCAATACTCTGGCAAAAAATGTCAGCGAACCGGATGCTTCACAATTTCACACAACAAACATCGTACTGCATCTTTTAAATGTATTTCTCGTTTTCATCTTTGTTTTTATGCTATCACACAAAAGGATATGGGTGGCGACTATTACCGCGCTACTCTTTGCCATTCACCCGATGCATGTCGAATCGGTTGCCTGGATAGCTGAGCGAAAAGATGTTCTGTATACATTCTTCTTTCTGGCCGGTTTAATCATGTACCTGAAATACGGTGAAAAAAAATCGTTGAAATATCTGCTGGCTGCCTTCATACTATATACATGTTCGCTGTTTTCAAAACCATCGGCAGTTGTTTTCCCATTGATTTTAGTAGCCATTGATTATTTCAATGAAAGAAAATTTTCGAAAAAGCTATGGATTGAGAAAATCCCGTTCTTCACCCTCAGTATCGTTTTTGGATTGATCACACTGTTGATCCAGTCGGAAGATGCCATTGCTGATATTAAGGTATTCAGCATGATCCAGCGAATGATGTTCGCGATGTATGGTTTTATAATGTATTTGTTCAGGATGATTGTCCCCGTGAACCTGGCTGCATTTTACCCGTATCCTTCATTAAGCCCTACAGGGGGTCTGCCAGTGATATTTTACATGTCGCCTTTGATTGTAATAGTCATTGCAGGACTCATAATTTATTCTGCCCGTCATACCAGGGTGTTGTTGTTTGGATTTCTTTTCTATTTTTTCTCCCTGATGCTCGTGCTTCAGTTTATATCTGTTGGCAGTGCCATAATGGCCGATCGATATTCGTATGTTTCTTCCATTGGCTTGTTTTTTATTTGTGCATGGTATGCCGACAGGGGATTTACCGGGAAAGACAGTAAAATTTATCCGTTACGCTGGCTTTTGGCTGGTATCCTGATCATTTATACGGTTGTGATAGGAGTTACGACCTTTGAACAAATAAAAATCTGGAAAAATTCAGAGACTTTGTGGACCGATGTGATCACAAAGTACCCCCGGGCAGAAGTGGCCTACAAGAATCGTGGTAATTTCTACGGGGCACGTAATATTACTGGCAAAGCACTTGATGATTACATGGTGTATATAAAATTGAAACCTGATGATCCCCGTGCATTCAGCAATCTCGGAAACATCTATGGCTTGCGTAATGAAATCGATCAGGCGCTTGATGCCTATTCAAGATCAGTCGCGCTTGACAGTGTTAATCCTGAAACCTATTTAAACCGGGCAATTACTTTTGCAAGAGCTAAAAAATTTGCCGAGGCGGTGAAAGATTATGATAAAGCACTGATGTTAAAACCGGGAATATTGGAAGTTTATATGAACAGGGCCTACACGCTTTTTGAAATGGGCCGGTATGAAGATGCAATTAAGGACTACTCTTTTTTGATCGGACAAATTCATGGAAATGATGATTATTTTCTTAAAAGAGGAACCTGCCAGTATATGCTAAAGCAAAACCAGGCTGCACTGGAAGATTTTTCACAATGCATTGCCCTTAACCCTTCGAATGGAACTGCCTATTATAACAGTTCAGTGATTTACAATATTCAGCATGATTTTGTGAAGGCTTACCAATTTGCGCTTAAGGCGAAATCTGTTCAATACCCGGTGAGTGAATCGTACCTGGAAGGATTGAAAAACAAAAATTAGATGAAACGAAAGTATCTCTACCTGTTCGTATTTATTTTTGGGACAGCCGTTTATCTTAATACACTACCCAATAAGTATGCATATGACGATTTCAGTGTCGTTGCCGGAAATAAATTTACAACAGAAGGAATTACCGGAATTTTTGGTCATTTATTCAATGACAGTTTTATGGGTTTCACAGGTCAGAAAAATCTATTCAGGGGCGGCCGGTACCGCCCGCTTTCCTTGATCACGTTCAGTGCTGAATATCAGTTTTTCGGAGCAAATCCCTTTGTGAGCCATTTAATAAACGTCATTCTTTACGGATTAATCTGCATGCTGCTGTTCAAAGTACTTGCCGCATTGTTCCAGGAAAAGTTGATTTTTAAAAAATCCAGGGATTATTTTCTGAGTTTGTCCCTGATGGCCGCATTGATTTTTGCAGCCCATCCGATCCATACGGAAGTTACTGCGAACATAAAGGGACGGGATGAATTGATGGCATTACTTTTTGGTTTGTTGGCATGGACTGCGATTATAAAATATACCGACGGCGGAAAACCTGTACAGGCAGTGTTTGGTGGATTTTTCTTTTTCCTTTCGCTGATGTCCAAAGAGAGCGCCGCACCACTTCTTCTTTTGATACCTGTTTCATTATATTGTTTCAGAAGGGAACCCATATTCCGTAAATCATTTCGGGTCTCCTCATTGAGTTTATTTACGGGTTTCGCGATATTTTTACTTATCCGGCAGAGTGTACTTGGTTGGAGCGCAAAACCCACCATGGAGGATAATATTTTAAGCAACTCGTTCATGCATGCTTCTGGTTTTTCGGAACGGTACGGTACGACCCTCTATACGTTGTGGCTGTACATGAAACTTTTATTTTTACCCCATCCGCTTACTATTGATTATTACCCGTTCTATATCCCTTACATCGGACTTGGAGATTTACGGGCAATTTTACCCCTGATACTTTATGCAGGGCTTGTCATTGTTGCGCTATACCTGACTTTCCGGAAAAATATCGCCGGTTTCGGACTGCTGTTCTACCTTGTTGCTCTTTTTCCGGTCTCAAACATCCTCTTCATTATCGGGCCATTTATGGGAGAAAGATTTGCTTTTATTCCTTCGGTCGGGTTCGCAATCGCGATAACATGGATCCTGATCCGGGGTGCAGAAAAAAGCAGAATGACAAAACTTTTACCTTATATCCTTATTGTCCTATTAATAATTTATTCCGGAAAGACCATTTCCCGAAATTTTGACTGGAAGGATAGTTTTACACTATACACCCATGATGTGCTGACATCTGTAAACAGTGCAGTTATAACCAAAGGAGCAGGGCACGAATTATTACTGAAAGCTGAAGCAACCAACGATTCTTCCGAGAAAATAGCCTATGCCCAAAAAGCAATTCCCTTTCTTGAACAGGCTGTAAAAATGAATAAGACCACCACGGAGACGTTTTTGCTCGGAAATGCTTATTATGAAAACGGAGCATATGAAAAGGCGCTTGACTTGTATATTGAAACACTTAGGATCAATGCTTCCTATGATAAGGCTTACAAGAACTACTTTATCGCTGTAAACCGTTTGAAATCACCTGCCATGAAGATCAGATACTATGATCTGTTAATAAAAACGGCAGGTGAAAAATACGATCCATATTATTATAAAGGACTTGTTTTCGGTAAAGAGATGAATCTTCCTGATTCATCGATCAATAATTTTATCAAGGCAACACAGATTGACAGTTCACAACTGGATTGCCTCAGCGATCTTGGTGTTGCTTTTGCCATGAAGGGCAATTTCGCCCAGTCTGCATTTTATCTTGAAAAAGCGCTCAAGTTAAGACCCAACGATATGAAGATCAGGCAAAACCTGGCAGCATCCTATTTCAACCTGGGAAATATGGTAAGGGTGAAGGAAATTTCGGCCATGCGGTGAACTCCGGTAAGGCAGTACCCATGTGTCAACCGGGCTTATTTTCTTCGTTGATCCATGATCTGATGGGTAACCCGGATGTTTTGACGAATCTGCTGATCTGAAGGATCAAGACTCGCGGCCTTAGAAAAAATATCCAATGCCCTGGTGTAATCACCTTGCATACTGTAAACGATGCCAAGATCCTTGTATGCCGCAAGGTTTCCGGAGTTGAGTTTGATTGATCGTTCAAGAAAATAGGATGCCGAGTCGAGATTCCCGATGAACTGACCATATTGTTTCCCAAGGTTGTAATTTACATCCGGATGTTGAGGATTTATGGAGTAGAGGTGTTTTAATATCCGTAGTTTATAGGCGGATTCCAGGCCACTGTCAATGGATCCTAAAACCTGCAAGGTATTTGAAAAAGCTATTTTATTGTTCGGATCAAATTCCAACACTTTAAAATATTGAAGGATCGATTGTTTATAGTCTTTTTTATAAAGCGACAATACATTGCCATATAAAACAAGTCCGTTGGTGGCCTTCGGATAAATGCTTAATGCCTTTTCAAGGTAGGTGACAGACAATTGATAGTATTCAGCCTGTTTTACCGGGTCAGTTTCCAGTCCGGCTAATTTCTGGTAATCACCTCCGGCAGAAATGTTGCATTTCACGCTGTTTTCCGAGACCCTGACATCAGTTGTGAAAAGGGTGAAATCATCTTTCCAGGCACGGTTCCGTGAATAGGTACGAATGGTAAATATCACCAGGATCAGGATGAATATACTGGTCGCCATTTTGTTGAAAATGGCTGCATTTTTCAATATCAAGGGCAATTTATCAGCGATCAAACAGGCAATGATGAGAACGAATCCCAGCGACGGCATATAGATAAACCGCTCGTTCATGAATGTCCCAACCGGGAACAGCAGGTTCGAAACTATGAACAATGTTAACATGTAAAAGAGGATGCCATATGAAATGATGTCTTTGGTTCTGAATCTCACGATCGCATAGATCATCAGGCAGATATACAGAACTAATGAAAGAGCGGCCCGCCAGTCAGTCATTGAAATCAGCGGAATGTGATAGGGATAATAATCATGCGTGAGCGGATGAGGTATCAGGAGCAGTTTAATATAGAGACCAAGCGTATACATGATGGTTCCGAATTTCTCACCTTGTGTTGCATCCAGAAAAGGATTGTTAAGTAATTCTTTTGGCAGCTCACCTGAGTTTAAATAGCCAAGTACCAGAAACCTGATGAATATAAAAATCAGGGCGGTGAATAAAAATGAAATACTTACGACAACATTTTTTTTAAAAGAAATTTTTGTGAAAAAATAAATTGTCAAAGGAACTATGACAACAAACATAATGGCATTCTCCTTTGAAAGCAATCCAAGAAAGAAACAAAGGTTTGCTGCCAGTAATAAGACCGGTTTGCGGTTCTCAAAATAGAGGATGGTCAGCATTACGGTTAGGAGTGAAAACAAGAGTGCAAAAATTTCATCCCTGCCTTTTATATTGGCAACCACCTCAGTATGAACCGGGTGAGCCATAAATAAGAGTGTTGCAGTGAATGGGATGGCCAGGTACCAGGATTTGCCGAGCGGGGATTTAATAATCCTGGAAAAGATCATGAAGATAAGACTCCCGGTGAATGCATACAACAGGATGTTGACTAAATGGCTGAAAGACGGATTCAGCCCTCCCCAAATGGTATATTCAATGGCAAAGGAGGCAATGGATAAGGGTCTGTACCTGCCACCCGCCACAAGTTTTTTCTCTACTCCGAAAAAACCTGTAAAGGAATCGTAACTGAATATTTCCCTGATCCCTGAAATGCCCTTTTTCGTAAATGAATTGTCTTTGATTACGATCAGGTCATCAAGTGCATAATCATGGTTCAGGGTATTGCCATACAGCACGAATGCAAATAATAATATCAACAAATGGGGGAAATATTTAGCCGATATCAATTTCATGGGTTCGATTTTTCCATTTTTTCCAGGAGTTGCCTGGCCTGTTCATTCCCTGGATTTAATCTGAGGACTTTTTTGCAATAGACCCGTGCACTGTCAAAACTCCCTTTATTATAGTTTGCAATTATCAGGTTGAAAGTGGCATTCAGATTATCCGGAAAATGGGCGAGATATTTTTTAAAATCAGCAATGGCAGAATCATGCTTCGCTAATTTATCAGTATAAAGGATGCCACGGTAAAGATATGAATCATAATCATCAGGATTACATCTGATCGCACTTGAATAATCAGCCAGCGCCAATTCATATTTCCCGGTGATGCCATAAGCGATTCCCCTGTTTTTAAACAAGGTGAAATTCGTTGGATCGATCTTTAGTCCGTCAGTGCAGTCCTTAAGCGCCTCCTCATATTGCCTGTTTTCATTGAAAATGAACGCCCTGTTTATGTAAGCGGAAATACATCCTGGATTTTTTTCCATCACATCAGTCCATAATGTAATGCTATCTTTCCATACCTGGTTACGATTCCATGTGAGCATGATCAACAGCAGGATGACAATTGTTCCTGCTGCATCATTAATTTTTCTCATCCCGGCTGTCATGGCCGGCCGTCTTTTCCAGAATGTAATTGCAGCGATTGCAGCCAAACCAATATAGGGAATGTAAGTGTAACGTTCGGCAACGATCGCCCATCCCACGGGAAGAAATTGCAGCACCGGAAAGATCGTTGTAAGAAAGAACAGCAAACCAAACGTGATATATCTGTTTTGGTTCCATGTTTTCCATATTGCAAACGGGATGAGGAGAAAAATTAAAGGTGAAAAATAGATGTAGGCAGGCATTCCGCCATCAGGTGTAACCGGGTAGTTATAAACAGCGGTCTGGTATATTGGGAACAGGAATTTGATCAGGTAAATGCCGATCGCATAAGGAGCATAAAAGAGGCTTTGATACCATGGGATGTCAAGCGGGTTAATATAACTGTTTGCCTTCTGGGCAAAAACAGCGATGATGCCAAATACCAGAGACAAAATAAAAAATGGAATTTTTTCAAGTACAATCTTCCGGTCAAATTTCCGGGACATGAAATAGTCAATAAGGAATAAAATCAATGGTAGTGTAACGGCCTGGGCTTTGGAGAGCAGCGAAAATACAAAAAAGAGGAGTGTGAGAAAATAAAAGGAAGTTTTCCTTTTTTGTACATAAAAGAGATATGTTATCAACGAGAAGAAGAAAAAACATGTGTATAGCAGATCTTTGCGCTCTGATACCCAGGCAACTGATTCAACATGCATGGGATGAATGGCAAAAATAAGGGCAATAGTGACGGCAATATTCGTATTCTTTTTAAGCAGATGGAAGAAAAAAACATAAACGAGAAGGGTGTTCAGGATATGCAAAATCAAGTTATGTAAATGATATCCTGGCGCGGCAAAATGGAACAGGCGAAAATCAAAAGAAAAACTCAGAAGTATAAACGGGTGGTAGTTTCCCATGAAAAAGGAGGAGAAAATTTTCCTGAGGTTTTCCCATGAAAATGTTGTGATCATGTCATTGTTCATAATGTAAACAATGTCATCCCAGTTTACAAATTCGCTTTTGAGTGATGGAAAGAAGGCAAGGAAGGCAGCGATGACGGGCAGTAGAATTTTCCAGTTCAACAACTTTTCATTTTTGCTGAGAATTTTCTTTTTGGTTGCCATTGCGTGACTAATTGGACTTATACATCGGAAGCGAAACCAACCCGTTTTTCTGCATGAAGAATCCAAACGATGTTTTGAGCACCCCGATACCGTACCTGATGCTACGTCTCAGGTTAATAGAGGAGGCTTCTTCAAAATACTTGGTGGGGCAAGTTATTTCAGCAATTTCAAATCCTGAATAGAAAATCTGGGCAAGCATTTGGTTGTCGAATACAAAATCGTCGGAGTTTGCTTGATAATTAACCTTTTCCAAAACTTCACGTGAAAAAGCGCGATACCCGGAATGGTATTCAGAGAGTTTTTGATTGATCAACAGGTTCTGAATCCATGTGAGAAAACGATTTGACACATATTTATACAGTGGCATGCCGCCTTTGAGCGCACCTTTTCCGAGGATGCGCGAAGCGATCACAACGGGATAGAGTCCGCTTGCGATCATATATGCCATTGACGGAATAAGTTTTGGCGTATACTGGTAATCGGGATGTAACATGATAATGATATCGCCACCCATCTCAAGGGCTGTATTGTAACATGTTTTCTGATTCCCGCCATAGCCTTTGTTCCGGTCATGTCTGATCAGGTTTTTAACATTTAGGGAACTGGCCACTTCAATGGTATTATCAGTGCTGGCATCGTCGACCACAACACATTCATCAACAAGATCAAGAGGAATTTCAGCGATGGTTTTTGCAATTGTTTTCCCTGCATTATAAGCGGGAAGAACGACGATAATCTTTTTGCCTAACAGCATGGGGAAGGGTTTACAATTTACAATTTGTGGAGCTGGAGGGATTCGAACCCTCGTCCAAACAAGTAGCAAAAATGCTTTCTACATGCTTAGCTGCTGGTTGATTGTCGGGAACAGGCCGGTCAGCGGCTAACCTATCTGGTCCTTAGTTCCTGTTATTTCGCCCTGTCAGCGGAACAATGACATGACTATCCCAACATTTGCGATGCCTCATCCGGAACACCGTTGAGAAAGGTTTTCCGGGAGACAAGACGCGCTTAATTTCTAAAATTAAGCAGCAAGTCTGTAAGAATAATTGTCGCCAGTTAATGGCTGTGTAAGCTGATTTTTTACGAGATCTGCTCACGAACACTCGGCATGCTTACATTTTCACTTCCATGCTGTCAAAACCAGTCAGCCCCGAAAATGATTGCAAAGATACAAAAAGGATTTACGATTTTACGATGAACGATTTACGAATCCGGGCGCTTACTTAAAGCGATCTGTCAATGCATTTCTGGATACAAGCTATATTTCCGGGAAATCAAGGATTTTGTTCACGAACAATGAGATGTCGTATCTGGTGTGAAAGATATGGTAAATTTCTGCAATTATAGGAAAATGGTCCTCCACGACCATTGATCCGGAAATTTCCTGATAAAACACATCTGCTGCGGTTTTTCCTTCAAGGACCAGTTCATGCGAAACATGCTCTGTAAAAAATCCCTTGCCAATTAATAGTCCGAGTGTACGATTCCGGCTCAGGTCGTTTAACGCGGTCAGGGTAAAGTCGCCATATCCACAGTAATTGAATAAGGTATCGGCCCGGCCCCCGAAAAATAACAATACTTTGCGCATCTCCTGAAACGCTTTGGTCAGGATCAGGAAGCGCAGGTTAGGAGAATTGAACTGGGCGTCGACGATTCCCAGCACAACCGCGTAGATATTTTTGAGGATGCTCAGGATCTCTACCCCACGTATATCGTCGGTATGATCAAAGTGGATATTCGTGTTTTTAAAAATGTCCTTGATCCTTATGATATGATCCGGTTGATGATATCCAAGTGTAAATCCGGTAGGAAGGCGGTTGATGATTTCCCGGGCAAATGTTGGGCCTTTCATGGTACAGACCGGGTTGGGGAATTCATCCTTCAGGCAATCGGTAATCGTTTTATGCCCCTGTCCGAATCCTTTGGCCAGATTGATCAGGATCGCATCAGGCGGCAGATGTTTTTGAATTGTTTTCAGGTAGTCGATCATGACAACGGACGGAATGGCCAGAAAAATGATATTGTAATCTTCAAGTATCCTTTCATCGCAGGTTGCACTCAGACTGGGGTGCAGGTGCAGTGTCGGGAAATATTTGGTATTTATATGTATCCGGTTAATATCTTCGACCACCTGATGTTCGATCGAATGGAGAAGGATGCTTTCCGACCCGCATTCCGCGAGTATATTTCCCAGCGCCGTTCCAATGGTTCCTGCTCCGATGAGTGCGATTTTATCGTGTTGTCTTTTCATTTTTCATTTTTCTTGTGTTGTTGAAAACAGGATCCTGAAACACGCACCCCCATTGCTCGTAACTTCGAGATTGGCTTCAATTTGTTGTACCAGTATCCTTACGATCTGTGATCCCATGGATTGGATTGCATTCATAGTGAAATCCGACGGAAGTCCGATCCCGTCATCACAAATCGAGATGCAGAATTTTTCCTCATTTTCAGGTAACAGTCTGATCCATATAATACCGCAACGTTCACCGGGGAAAGCATATTTATAAGCATTTGTGATGAGTTCATTGATGATCAGTCCCAAAGGCAATGCCATTTCAATAGCCACCGTACATGGATGAATATCAGTTTGTATCCGTATACGGCTGTTGTTAAAAGAACTGGAAATGATCAGCGCCAGGTGATGAAGGTAATTATCGAAAGGAATGGTACTGATCTCCTGGGTTTGATATAGTTGTTCATGTACCAGTGACATGGTCCGGACCCTCAACTGCAAATCGGTGAGGGAACTGCTCAGTTCGGGATTAGCGGACTGATCGCGTTGCATATTCATCAGGCTCACGAGAATTGCAAAATTATTTTTTACGCGGTTATGAATTTCTTTGAGAAGGTACTCCTTTTGTCTGGAATTTTCAGAAAGTTCCTCTTCATGTTTTTTACGTTCAGAAATGTCACGTACAACCGTGATAATATTTTTAACCTCGTTTGTTGCAGGATTCAGGATTGGATTTATGTTTGCTTCAGCCCAGAATGTTGAACCATCATTTTTCCGTACTTTATAAACATATCGCGTCGATTTTTTTGCACGAAGCATTTCAACCAGGTGCTGATTTACGGTTATGTGGAAAGAGGGTTCGATCAATTCCAGGGGAGAACGCATCCGAAGTATTTCCCTGGTATTATATCCATAGAATTTTTCGCAGGAAGGGCTGATGAATAACCTGTGCATATTGGCATCCATCAGAGAGATGACGTCGACTGTGTTTTCCGCCAGGAACCGGTGCAATTCTTCGCTTCGGTTAAGCCTCCCTTCCGCCTCGATCCGTATGTTTATTTCTTTTTTAAGACGTGCATTCAATTCTTTCAGTTCATTCTTCCGTTTCCGGTTTTTGCGGGCCAGCGTATCAACAAACAGTGTAAGGGAAAGCATGACCAGCAATGCAACTTCAAATAAAAAAATCTGAATCCGCCGGTTTCTGATCTGGAGACCCTGTATAAGGATCTCCTGGTTCAGGAGATCATTTTGCAGTTCGCTGGCCCTGATGGTGCGGTTGGCTTCAAGGATCAGGATTTCCGACCGGTTCCGGTCATGGTTCATTTTTGTCCTGCATTTGGTAGAAGCCGTGAAATATTTCAGGGCGTCATCATATCTCTGTTCATTTTTTGCGAAATTATAGAGCTGTGAATATATGGCTTCCAACTGGAAGGTGCTGTTTACGTGTTCGGCAAGTTGCAGTGATTTCCCCATGTAAAAACGGGCTGAATCTTTTCTGCCAAGGAGCCAATAGGCCTCTCCAACGTTCAGGTAGGATGAGGAAATCAGTTTGGAATGACCGGTTTTTTCCCGGATCCGCATGGCTGATAAATTGAATTTCAGGTTCAGTTTGTTTTTATTAAGCACCTGGTAGATATGAGCGATACGTGTATAAATTACCGCTAATTCAGTAGGGTTCTGGATCTGTGTCAAAATAGACATTGCACTCCGGTAATTGTATTCGGCAAGTGAATACATTTTTTTTTGCACAAAAGCATCCCCGAGGAACTTATAAACACCTGCCTCACACCCCAGGTCATGTGCTTTTTGATAATTGGGAATGCATAAGTAGAGGTCTTGAATGGCATGGTCGTATTCCCCTTTTGCCAGATAATACTTTGCGTGGTTCAGGAAGACCTGCGCATGAATAATCGGATCCGGAGATTTTCGGGCGACACGTGTCAGAATAACATGATATTTTTCTGCCAGATCATAATCTTTGATCAGCAGAAAAAATTGTGTGATCCTGGTATACCCGGTTACAAGGTTTTCAATATCATTCCCATGATCGGCAATATCAATGATTTTAAAATATAACTCGAGAGTTTTAACATAGTCTTCTTTAGCCAGATAATAAATTGATAAGGAGGCGAGTGCATCAATCTGACCCTTGATATATTTTATTTTGTTTGAAAGGAACAATGCCTCACTGGCTGAGATCCTTGAAAGTTCAGGATTATTCTCCATCGAAATTTCAGCAAGATGATTCAGGGAATCCGCCTTCAAATAACTATCTGTCTTTGCTTTTCCTTCTCCGAACTCTGCAGAAAAGATCAAGGAAGGAAAAAAAACAAGGATCAGAAATATTCCTAATATTTTCATGAATCTTTTTTTCGGTAAATCCCGATAAGGTAGCAACTCCAATATTTTGAATTGAACCTGCGTAAAAATTGCATCTTGAATGAGAATAAAACCATCAACACCCGGGTAAAAAAGTAAATGATATTGTTAAGGGTGGTTTTAACTTCCAGCTTTTTCATGTTAAGCGGTTCGAATCCTCCAACATAACCTGTAAAAACGGGTTCTATCTGAAGGATTTTTTCAAATTCCTTCCAATTGGCCAAATCCATAATATGCATGTTATGAGTTTGTTCAATGGATGGAGCAAGCCTCTTGAGAACATGGCGGTAGATGCCGCTATAATTCGGGACACCTAACATGAGGATTCCTCCCGGTTTCACCAAATCCAGATGTTTTGCTACAGCGGTTTCAGGATCATCAAAATGTTCAATAAACCCAAGCGAATAAACAATATCAAACTTTGGCAGATCTGAATTATCTGAGAACAAATCCCGTTCAAAGACCTCCACCTGCAATCCTGCTTTAAAAAAAGTTTCAATGGTCTGTTTGTTTCCAAGGCGGGAATAATCCAGTGAAGAAGCCTTATAATCAAAGTGCGTGGCGAGATAGAGCAGATATTCACCATAACCACCACCAATCTCCAGAATTGTCAGTCCCTTAATTGATGGGAGGTGCTCATTGAAGGTTTTTAAAATTTCCCTGATTGCCAGGTTGGGCTTTGTATCGGTTTTTTGCACAGATTTTTCCCCCCAATAATCGTCCCAGAATTTCTGACCCGTGAGTTTGCTTTCCTTCATTGGCATTTGGTTGGTATTGAATGTAAAACTGAATTCATAGCAAAAATAGAAAATAATCTTAATTTTGTCGCCGGGTTTCGTTCCGATCAACCTCATATTTTATAAACGCAGCATAAACGAATATCATGAAAGCGGTAATTCTGGCAGGAGGTAAAGGGACGAGACTAAAACCGTACACAACCGTCATTCCAAAGCCGCTGGTACCTGTTGGTGAAAAGGCGATCCTTGAAATTCTGATTTCCCGACTCCAGCGGGAAGGAGTCGATGAAGTTTTTATCTGTCTAAACCACTTTGCCGAAATCATCATGGCTTTTTTTGGCGATGGCAGCCGATTTGGATTAAAGATCCACTACAGCCTCGAAGATGAACCGCTCGGGACAGTGGGTCCGGTGAAATGTATCAATGGATTACCGGAACATTTTCTGGTGATGAACGGCGACTTACTGACCGATCTTCCATTTCATGAGCTTTATGATTTTCATCTGAAAGCTGATTCTCTTCTGACAGTTGCCACATTCTCGCGTAAAACGAAGGTTGATTTCGGGGTGATCGACATTGATCCTTTAACACATTTTGCTAAAGGATTTCGTGAAAAACCAGAATTTATTTTCGATGTCAGCATGGGAGTTTATGTGATGAACAGAGATGTTCTTGAGTTTGTTCCTCCCCAAGTTCATTTCGGTTTTGACGATCTGATGCTCCTTCTGCTTGAAAAAAAACAGCCAGCATTAACTTTTCCTTATAACGGTTACTGGCTCGACATAGGCCGTCCGGATGATTATGAAAGGGCTAATGAAGATATTTTGATGTTCAAAAATTTATCATGAGCAACATCATGGTTACCGGTTCAGCCGGCTTTATCGGTACCGCCCTTGTAAGACAATTGCATGAAAAAGGACACCGGGTGATCGAATTCGATGTCGAGCAAGGCAATATAACTTTGGCAGAGTCACTGTCTCCTTATTTTGGACAGGGGATTCAACATGTATTTCATCTTGCAGGAAAAACTTTTGTTCCTGACAGTTGGAAGGATCCATTTGGATTTTATCAGGTGAATGTGATGGGAACAGTCAACGTACTAGAGTTTTGTAGAAAGACTGGAGCGAGCCTCACTTTCATAAGCTCTTACCTTTATGGTCAACCCGATTACCTCCCCATCGACGAAAAGCACCCGATAAAAGCCTATAACCCTTATAGTCATAGTAAAGTCATTGCTGATAAAACCTGCCAGTTCTATGCCAGTCAATTTGGCTTACCTGTTACCATTTTACGCCCGTTCAATGCATATGGGCCAGGTCAATCACCGGTTTTCATCATCCCAGAGATCATAAGCAAAGTACTTGATCCGGACCAACCGATCCTGGAAGTTATGGATTTGAAACCGTGCCGCGATTATATATACATAAATGATCTCCTGGAAGCCTTTTTATTGTCTATGGATAAACCCAAAGGCATTTACAACCTTGGTAGTGGATATTCAAAAAGTGTAGAAGAAATCGTAAAACTGGTGTTTCAATATTCGGGTATATCTAAAGAGATAATGGCAAAAGGCAACAATCGGCCCAATGAAATTTTCGACTTGTTTGCTGACATTTCGTTGATAAAGCAGGAATTCAAATGGGTGCCTAAAACTAGCTTCGAGAAAGGCATAAAGCAGTGTGTTGATCAACATAAGCTGCATGGAAATTGAAAAGTAAACGCATCTTATATATTACACATGTAAACATCACCTTCTTAGCACTCGATCTGAAGTTACTGAAGGAGAAGTATGAGGTTATTCCTTATTGTTTGGGACCAAAACTTAACGGACCAGCATTTCTTATCAATTTGGCTTCACTTGCTTTTTTTATCCTTCGGCATGCCCGACATACAGATGCCATGATCACATGGTTTGGAGATTATCACTCAGCCATCATGACTTTTTTTGGAAAATTGTTTCGGATCAAGGTCATTATTTTCGCAGGTGGCCAGGAAGCCATTTGTTATCCGGAATTACGTAAAGGGGTCTATTATAAAAAATGGCGGGGATGGATGGTCGAATATGCATTGCGTAATGCCAACCATGTTTTACCGAATCACACTTCTCTGCTCTATCATGAAAACTACTACTATACTCCGGAAGGCAAAAAAGACGGGATCAAATACTATATTCCAGATTTCAAAACCCCAGTGACCATCATTCCTAATGGTATCAATACTGATAGTTATTATCGTGATACACGAATCGAAAAAGAGCCAGATACAGTGTTAACTGCAGGATCAATGGGTAGCAATTTTGATTTTATTAATAAAGGATTTGACCTATTCATTGAACTTGCCCGGCGAAATCCAGATCTGAAATTCACAATGATCGGTGTCAAAAGGCAATTTCTTCCTTGGATAGAAGAGACCTATAAAGTTAGTTCAATCCCTAATCTTGAGTTAATCTTTTTCTTTTGTAGTGATGAGGACCTCTTTAAACAATATAACCGATCGAAAGTTTTTGTACAAGCTTCAATAACAGAAGGGATGCCCAATACACTAAGTGAGGCCATGCTCTGTGAATGTATACCCGTCGGTTCCAATGTTAATGGAATTCCAGATGCGATGGGTGGTACAGGTGTGATCGTGTACCACCGATCGGTAGATGAATTGGAAGTTGCAGTAAGGAAAGCATTGAAAATGAATACAGGCTTACTGGCCCGTGAACATACGCTGCATAACTTTACTTTTAAAATACGAAAGGAGAAATTGTTGAACCTTCTTGAGAAAGTACTTTAAAAATTTCCCTAATATACTTCCCAAAATTAAGGCAGGAACTCAATTAAAAATATATATTGAGTCCGCAAATTATCAACCTTGCGTTACGTTCTTATAATTTTGAAAAAAACATTAACATGAACTTTTATTACAAATCTACAAGTTTAATTCAGCCACAAAATTATTTGAGGTAAAACGTGTATTTATAAACATAATAATAGCATTTCTTTTCTAACTTTACAATTTTATTCGAAAATATCTTCCAACGTGAACTTTAATAGGTCACTGATATTCAGAATTATCACATTCTTAGTCCTTACTGAGTTTGTAACTGACCTTAGAGCCCAGGTTGCTAGTTTTATCGCTCCGGATACAATATGCACAGGTCAATCAATTTCAATCATCAACACTTCAACCGGGGGAAGTACTTGGTACTGGAGTTTTTGTTCAGGCAGTGCATTGTCTAACCCGTTAGGTGTTAATATAGGAAACCCAGGTAGTTTACTCAGCATCCCATCCTATATGACATTAGTGAAAGATGGCGGTATTTGTTATTCGTTCGTGACCAATCAGGGGAATAAATCACTTGTAAGGTACAATCATGGGACAAGTTTTAGCAATAATCCGGTTTCCTGGACAAACCTGGGTGGTTTCGGGATGCTTGGTGATACTGTCATGGGAGTTAAAATTTGTTTCGATAACGGGCAATGGATTGGATTTTTAAACAATAATAACAGGATTGTCCGGTTGAATTTTGGATCTTCTCCGGGTAACATACCTACTGCAACTCTTCTGGGACCTTATGCAATGCTCTATACCGCCCATGCCCTAGACATTATTAAGGAAGGTGCCAATTGGGTCGGTTTTCTAACCTGTTCATGGGGAAACAAAATGGTAAGGTTGAATTTTGGTACCAGCCTATTAAACACTCCTATATTAACCGACCTTGGCATACCAGGATCAATGAATATGCCGGCACCTTTCAGAATCATCGCTGAATCCGGAATATGGTATGCTTTGGTTGTAAACTTTGGAAACAACACACTTACGCGACTCACTTTTGGCAACTCACTTTTTAATAACCCTGTGGGGGTAAACATAGGTGTTGTCTGTCCTTCGATTATAACTCCCGGTGGCCTTGCGCTTATTCGTGATTGTGACAACACCACCGGATTTCAGCTCAATTATTCAACTTCATCACCCGATCTGATATGGCGACTGACTTTTCCTACCGGAATTACCGGAACGGTTTCTGGAATATCACTTGGCAACATAGGGGCTATGAGCAGGCCAAACCAATTTTCTGAACTGTTCAGGGTAGGCGACACTTTATTTCTGTATAACACGAACAGACAGAACTTTACACTCACAAGGTTGCGTTTCTTACCTTGTTCAAATGCTTCAGTGCCTTCTTCGATGCTGTTCAATCCGCCACCATTTTCTTATAACCTACCTGGTAATTATAGTATACAGCTAATTGTTAATGAAGGTCTTCCTGACCAAGTAAGTGCCTGTCAGAATATTATCGTAATGCCACCCCCTTCAGTGAATCTGGGAGATGACTTCTCAATCTGTCCGGGGACTGTTACTACTCTAAATGCCGGTGCAGGTTTCAGTTCTTATCAATGGTCAACGGGAGCAACTACGCAATCGATAACGGTGGGATCAGCAGGTAATTATTGGGTACAAGTTATCAAGTTCGGATGTATTGATTACGATACTGTCGGGGTTACAGTTTATCCGGAAGTAATAGTCGACCTTGGACCTGACCCGGTTATTTGTGAGGGACAGACAACCACTTTCAATGCTGGTTTGTGTGCCGGATGCAGCTATATTTGGTCAAATCTTACACTTGGACTACCCAATATCGGGACAGGTCCAACGTATACGACCGGGACAGCCGGGTTATATTCAGTTAAAGTGACATCAGCAGATGGTTGTATTGATGGGGATACTTTACAATTGTTCACTAACCCTACTCCAATATTAACCCCTTTACCGGTTTCACAACCCTTATGTTCCGGCGATGAATTAGTGCTGTACTTGAGTTCAAATGTTGCAGGCAGTGATTTCTTCTGGACCGTCTCCGTTAGCTCTCCCGCCGTTAGCGGGTGCTTTGCGGGAACAGGAAACGTCATTGACCAATACCCGACCAATTCTTCTGGAATAAATGAATCAGTGACTTACCACATTACCACATTTATCGGAACATGCATCGGGATAGTCACTGATTATACAGTTATCATTAAACCGTTGCCTGTGATGACTATAGTTCCTCCTTCACAGAGTGTTTGTAGCGGTTCTTATGCAAGCATAGCGCTGTTTTCGAATGTAGCTAATACGTCATTCTACTGGGTAGCCAGTGGATCCTCCGGTTTTGTATATGGTTTTTCATCAGGATCCGGATCGTCAGTTTACCAGGCATTGTACAACTCAGGTTCAGCAATAGAAACAGTTACCTATGAAATTTCCTGCAGCGCTGCAGGATGTTCAGGAATATTGGTGATCTATGAAATTCCGGTAATCCCTGTGCCAAATGTTGTGGTTACACCACCCAATCAAACTATTTGTTCCGGAAATTCTACGTCAATTGCATTAACGGCATCTTCACCACTAACTAATTTTTCCTGGACGGCGACCCTTCAAACAGGAAATATTTCTGGATTTTCGGGTGGAATTGGTGTAAGCATCAACCAACTACTTTTAAACAATGATTTTACACCGGGAATCGTAAACTACAATATAACGGCATTCATCGGTTCATGTATTTCCCTCCCGGTAGCGTGTCCTGTAACAATCAACCCGTCACCTTCGTTAACAAATGCCGGAACGGTTTCAGAGTTGTGTTCGGGTATGTATACAAGCATTCCATTGCTATCGAATATACCGGAAGCCATTTACACCTGGACGGCAGAGGGAAGCTCTCCCGACCTTTCAGGTTATAGTTCAGGTTTTGGATTAATTATAGCCCAGCAACTTTTCAACATCGGATTTTCCAGCCAGACAGTCACTTATACAGTTACTCCGAATGCGCTTGGCTGCAACGGTGAACAAGGGATCTTTCTGGCTATAGTTCATCCTATACCTGATATCTATTTTACGCCGGATGTCACAAATATATGCACTGGTGAGGCCGTCACTATTGATCTCCAATCACACATGCAACCGGTGACTTTTTCATGGACTGCAGCCGGGAGTTCAGCTAACATAACTAATTTTAGTGGGGGTAGTGGGCAATCAATTCAACAAACACCCCTGAATTCAGGACCGGATCCCGAAACTGTAACTTATTATGTGACACCCTTTTCCAATGGATGTTATGGGGCTCCAGTTCCTTACATCGCCACGATATACCCCGACCCTGTCACATTGGTAAGTACCTTTCCCTCCTCACAATGTTCTGGTGAATTTTTTTCGGTAAACTTATCATCTGCCACAAGTGGCACTAGTTTTACCTGGAGTGCATCAGCAAGTTCACCCCTCATTTCAGGATATGGAGATGGTAGTGGTACCAGTATTTATCAGGAGCTGGAAAATCCAAGTCCACTAGTTGAATCAGTTACATACTTGGTTTTGCCTTTTGCAAATGGATGCAGTGGCGATGAAACCACAATTGAAGTCTTTATAAAACCCAATCCTGATATTTCTATCAGCCCGTCATTGCAATCGGTTTGTTACGGACAGCAAGCTCAGATCACCCTGTCGTCATCCTTTTCTGCGGCTGTCTTATCCTGGACAGCAACAGGATCTTCTCCGGCGGTAATTGGTTATTCCAACGGTACCGGAAACATCATAAACCAATCTTTGTTTACTGCTGGGTCAACATCTCAAACAGTTACTTATGCTGTTATATCCGAACTGAACGGTTGCATAAGTGAGACAGTTCATTCGGTTGTGATTACATACCCGATCCCGGGGATTACAGTGACTCCTGCAGAACAATCGATTTGCAGCGGTGAGAGTACCAGTATCCTTCTTCAATCGCAACTTATAGGGACCAATTTTCTATGGAGTGCATCAGGCCCCACGTACATTACAGGTTTTTATAATGGAAACGGACCCATTATCGAACAATTTCTTGAAAACTCTTCATACATTCAAGGTTCTGTACTGTACACGATAACACCATCCATTTTAACTTGCACCGGGCCGCCTGAAGTCATAATTGTATATGTTAATCCCAAACCTTCAGTTTCATACTCGGGTTGCAATGATACCATTACAACAGTTTCAGCTCAACCTTTCCTGCTCCATGGAGGGTTACCCCATGGCGGGATTTACTCCGGTCAGGGAGTTGACAGCGATGCCGGTCTGTTTAACCCAGCCGTCTCCGGAACCGGTTCAATGGTCATCACATATTCGTATTCAAATGTTTATGGGTGTGTTGAAAACAAATCGAGCTACATTCATGTCCTGCCAGAACCTGCTTTCATTTGTGGTGGGAATCTAATAGATGTAAGAGATGGGCACTCTTACTCCACTTTCAACCTCCCTGATGGAAAATGTTGGATGAAGGAAAACCTGGACTATGGTAATCAGATCATGGATTTATTGCCACAGACGGACAACTGTATTCCTGAAAAATATTTACATACAAATGCTTTAGTTCAGAACCAGCAATCCTTTTATCAATGGAATGAACTCCTGCGCTATGAACCTGTTGCGGGATCCCAAGGCCTGTGTCCCCCCGCCTGGCATGTACCAACTTCAGCTGAGTGGAATGAATTGCTTGACATCTACATGGGGCCTTCGCTCGCAGCCGGGTGGTTAAAAGACTCTACCTTGTCAAATGGATTTCATGCGATACCTATGGGATTCATTTACCTTGACCAACTGTGGGTATTTAGCGGATTTCCGGTTTCAGGCAGCTTTTTCTGGACTTCCACCAGTTCGGGCCAAACGAAAGCCATGGCAAGAGGGATGAACAATATAAATGCAAGTGTTTCACAATATATCGGAAGCCGGGCAAATGCTTTTTCAGTACGATGTATAAAAGACAACTAGGCCCACAAATTCCAGGGAAGTAGAGCTGTTGCAAGATAGTATCCCACAATTTTATCGGATCGAATAGCCGCCATCAAGGATCAGGTTGTTTCCGGTCATCCATCTGCTTGCCCCGGATAAAAGATAAATGCAGCAAAGCGCCACGTCAACAGGCTCTCCGAACCCTAATGGATGCTGTTTCCGTAATGCCTCCATGGTTGCATCGGGAATAGAATTGAATAAATTATCTGTCATTGGTGTTTTGACAATTGAAGGCGAAATAGCATTTACACGAATATTTTTGTGGATCAGTTCCAATGCCAGCGAACGCATTCCCGAAAGAAGAGCTCCCTTGGAGGCAGCATAGGCGACTGCTCCTTCTTGTCCATGCAGGGCCCGGATACTGCTGATGTATATATAGCTCCCCCCGGTCTGTAAATCAAGATATTTTTTTTGGGAAAGGATACGGGCTATTTCAAATCCTGCAATTACATTCACTGCAAACAACGAATGAAAATGCTTTGGTTTTAACATCGAAAAAGGAACTGTCATCTCAGTTCCTGCGGCATGTACCATCCCGTGCACGGGGCCACGATCAAGGATCATTGCAGACACTACACTTTCAATTTCTGTAACCTCATTTAGATCAACGGCTGCTATCGTATGGTTACCAGGTAAAAGCATGTTAAAAGTCTCTTCCAGTCGGTTCTGATCCCGTGCGAGGAGAAAAACATTTGCTCCCGCCCTGCTGCATTCAACAGCAATGCATCGTCCAATCCCGGACGAGGCACCGGTGACAACCAAATTTTTTCCGTATAAAGAGAATTGGTTGGTCATTTTGCACTTCAACCTGAAAAATTTTCCATCCCGATAAGTTCCATCAGATTCTCTACTGTTTGAATTGTTGACAATTGCTTGGCTGTAAGGCGCTTTGAAAAGTTCTCATCCACGAATGCAATAATTGCCATTACTGACATTGAATCATAGGCTTCAATCTTCGTGAGATCGGTTGAAATTTGTAAATCAATGTCTTGAAATTCTAAGGTTTCCTTCAATAGACGCAGAAATTTTTCTTTTTTCATAGGTTGTAAGAATTATAATTTATTAATGCCAGGTGATAACAACGGCTCCCCAGGAATAACCTACGCCAAAACCTACCAGCAATAATTTTGAACCTGGATTAATTATTCCCAGGTCCAAGCACTCGTTAATTGCAATCGGGATGGTCGCCGAAACAGTATTCCCCGTCATCAACATATTATTGTGATATTTTTCGATTGGAATCCTTATCTTCTTTCGCAGATATTCCAGCATATATTTATTAGCCTGGTGAAAGATCACATAACTAATATCTTCGAGTGACAGGTGGTTTTTGCCAAGAACCGAATTTACAAGGCCGGGAACATTATCAATTGTAAAGTTAAATATTTCAGGCCCGTTCATGTATAGATGGTTGGGTGATTGAAAGGATCCATCATCTTTTGCAATTAACTGGGCATTTGGGATACATGATCTTCTCATGGCACCTGCCTCGACAATAAGGTTATCCCTCCCGGTACCATCTGTTCCGAGTTCAAATGTACCGATAAATGGAAGGTCGTCCAAGTCGAGTAACATGGCGGCGGCCCCATCGCCAAATATACTCCGGTTTGCGCGGTCGGCCGGATGCATGTGCTTGGAATATGTTTCTGACATGATCAATAAGATACGGCTAGCAATCCCGGCAGCCAATAATCCTTTTGCCAGAGCCAATCCGTAAATGAATCCTGAACACCCCAGGTTGTAATCGAGCGCTCCTGTCTGAGTTTTCAATCCCAGTTTTTCCTGTAAGACACAGGCACTGGTTGGTAAAAAATAATCAGGGCTCTGGGTGCATAATAAAATGAAATCGACTTTAGTTTTATCTTCTCCCGACAGCACCCTGACAGCAGCCATATAAGCCATGTCCAGTGCAGTTTCTTCTTTCCCCGCGATGTGACGCTGACGTATTCCGACTTTTTCTTCAATTTTTGCGGCATTCCAGTCAGGGAATTCTTTTTCAAAATCAGAATTTGTAAAAACCTGTTCCGGTAAATAGCAAGCAATTTTCATAATAGTAAGATAAACCGTGTTAAAGGTACTGATTTTTTTAATTGTGACCCTGGGTAAATATCCTTGATAAGAAAAATTGCTTGGGACGAAACGCTGAAGTATCTTTCAGGGACAGAAAAATAAATCCCATTCCCTTTTTAATTAGGGAAAAACCAATTGATCTGAACAGTTTTTTTTGCTGCCGGTTAACCTCATTCCCGGGAAAAGTCATTACCCTGATATGGATCGCACCTGCCATTCTTATTTGGATTAAAGCATTCTTGAGTATTTTTTTTTGAGTCCGGAGCTGAAGTTCTGGAACGAAAAGAACCTGTTCCAAAAATCCCTGGAAATTGGGGAATAGACTAGTAATGATTTGTCCTGCAAATAGCCCGTTATAATTCAGGTTAAGCACAGTATATTTTATCGGGTAAAGGTTTTTTTTCAGCCGCCATAATAAAAATTCTGTATCCTGTTTCATAAAGACAAGATCCTGATGTATTTCTGCAATAGATTGGATGATCTCTAAATTCGACAATATTTCTTCGGAGATAATAAGTCCTTTAAGTTTATTGTGATACCTGCATTTCCATCCAACCAAAAAGGAAAATGCCACCATTACTCCTATCTTTGCCTTATCCAAGAATTTGTTATTTTTGTTTAATCCCGAAAGGTGACGGTAACTTTTTACCGGATGCAAAACAAGAATCCCCTGGCAGGCATCAAACGGAAGTTGAAAACCAATACGTTTAAGACTGTTTTTTGCCCAAGTGAATCCCCAGATACATTCAACTCCTTGCTCCCGACATTGAGTCACAAAGAAATCATAAAGTTCACGGAAGAGGTTTCTTTTTTTTAATCTGGCACACAAATCAACATCAATGAGTGTATCCTCCGATTTTATAGTTAACACGTGTTGGTTGGCTTTTGTCATAAAGATTATCGGAATTCCTCCCTGAATGCCGATAATCTGTCCGGTTTCCACCACCTTAGCCAAGCAATAAATACCCTTGCCATTTGGACCATCCAAAAACTCCCACCGGAATTGCTCTGCCGTTCGACCACCATTATGATAACTGTTGTAAAATGCGTTCACCCCAGGGATATCGCCTTCCTCAAGGGTACGGTAAATAATTTCACTCATTTATAACTCTTTTTAACACCTGTGAACAATTCTGCATTAAAGCATGTTCTTGCTGGCAGTATGTGAGAAGTCGTAGGTACAGTTCCTTCCAACCCGGATATTTAAAGGGTGAAAAATGCGTGTTATGCCAAAGAACGGTCAATACACCGTCAAATTTTTTAACCTGCTCAATGAGTTTTTGAATTTCACTAAATGATTCTTCCGGTTTTAAATTAAGGTACTTTTGCAAAGTGCCATCCATAAGTGTCAACGGAATCTCATAAAGATCTGCTGCACGGTCAGCCTTAATATCAAATGGCTGAAACGGAAAACAGAATGAATTGCGGAACCCCGGCTGTTCGGCAAAACCCATCGAACTGTCTATCCTGATACCGGACTCCTCTATTACATTCAGTGATATTTTCGGATCATACAGTAAAAAATGAAAGCGGTTGCTGTTAATAGTTTCGGGAAAAGAACTAACTTCATTTTTTAACATATTCTTATTCAGGGAACTCCCGATGCTGCCATGTAATCCAACTTCCCCTCCATACTTCCCGATCAAACCGAATACTAATTGAAATTTTGCATTTTTAAGGTTGTAATCGGCGTTTTTGATCCCTCCTTTTTTTTGATTGGTTGGAATAAAAAAAAAGGTTGAAGTGGCGTTAAAAGTCTCTTCGATGGATAAAATTTCTGAAAAATTGAACCAAGCGTCCTGTATGAAAAGTTTTTTCAACACAAGTTTTAATGGTGTAATTAAATCCCTTTTTTTTAAAGCGAAATAACTGCCCTCTAGCCAAGCCGATTCACACGTGTCAATATCATGAGTGAGACAAATGGTAAAAGGGCTTTGCGTATCATGCAGAACAGGAGAAATCCGAACTTTATAAACTTTTTCTACCACAGTCCGTAGAATATCAAAATAGTAATTGACCACAGGAAGGTGGGTAAACCCAAACCGGTATTGTACGCTTTCCGAAAACTGAAATCGACCGTACTGATCATGGTTTTCAGAAAAATATTCCTGCCAACCACTGATAAGGAAAAAAGAGGAGGCAATAAGGTCGAACTGGATAACCCAATTCCCATCTTGTTCAACGAAAAGCTCCTGGTCAGATGAATCAAAGAAAAAGGGTATGTTTTCCCCATGCCAGGTCTTCCATATGATATTTTCCTTTTGAATGTCAATTCGCCCTTTTGTTTCAAAAGAGCCGGTTTTCCCCTGGTTAATATGTATGCATCTCCTGGATTGGTTTCCATAACTGATTTCAGGCAACAGGTCACCCATGTTATAACTTTTCAGGAACAGATCAAGAATATAATCAAACTTTTTTTTCATTTTTGGGTCTTAACTCATATATACAGTCCGTGATCGTTTGAAACCCTGATTCCAGGTCGTTTGTTTTGTCTATTTTTACGCAAAATTAGGATTAATTTCATTCCTGTCCAATTGAAAAACGGGTTTTAATACTGGCTGGATGTCGGTCACTTGAACTTAAATTCCTTATTCGTCATAACGACTTCAAACATGATCTCCCGCAGTTTCTTTAAGTCTTCAATTATATATTCGCTTGTCGGCGGGCTTCCGTATGCTTCAGGATTTCTGTTGCTGCCATGGTTTACAGCATACCTGACCCCGCAGCAGTTCGGGGTGAATGCGATGTATATTGCCCTAATGTATTTGATCCAGATAATTTCTTCCTATGGAATGGATATGTCGACTGGAGTGTTATATTTTGATTATAAGGGTGATAAGCAAAAAGTTCGTGAATTTTTAGGTACCGTATTCATTGGGATTGCTATGCTTGGGGTATTTACTTTCATTTTCTTTTCCTTTGGTGGACTTCGACTGTTCAACTTTGTATTTCGCAGTTCCGATTTTATAATACTTTTCCCATTTGGTCTTTTTACGATTTGTTCAGGAGTGTTTAACAGTATTTTTAAAACATATTCTGGCCTGTTGATTTATCAACAGCGCCCATTTAGATTTTTTTGGCTTAATATCTCCAATTTTGTTCTTACAATTGGATCCTCGCTTTCGATTTTATATCTTTTCCCGTATACAATGTACGGACCCATCCTGGGGCGATTAATTCCAACGGTAGTAATAGCCTCAGCATCACTATCCATGATAGGTAGAGAATATGGACTTGCCTGGAATCCTGCTTATGTGAAAAAATTACTTTCCTATAGTACGCCACTGGTAATATATGCTTTACTTACCTGGGTGTTGTCTTATGTCGACCGCTTTATCATTGCGAGCCTGATGGACGATACAACCTATGTCGGGATTTATGACATCGCAGTGAAAATGGTGATCGGACTTGACCTTGTCATGACTGGATTGGTTAATACTATCAATCCTAAAATATACAGCATCTGGAAGGACAAGAACCTAAAAGAAAGCAACAATGAGATAAACCGTTATTATAATGGAATCACAGCGCTGTTCCTGCTTGTTATCCCTTTATTCGTCATCCTCATGCCAATCCTCATACCAATCTTCATCAGGAAGGCAATTTATTACCAGGTGTTTGCATTCCTGGCAATACTTGCAGCCGGATATGCCACACGGGTCTGGTTTTATATGTTCCTTGCCCCACTGATGTTCTTTAAGCGGACAGCCGCGTTGCCTCGTGTTTTTATAATCAGTGCTGTTTTCAATGTCATAACGGCATTAATCCTGATACACTATTTCGGTATCATCGGTGCAGTATGGACCAACTTCATGGTCAAACCGGTTCAAGCATTACTAATGTATCTTGAATGCAGGAAGGTGTATACTTTCAGACTTAATGTATGGAAAATTTTTTACACCCCAGTCATTTATATTGTAATTGTCATCATTTCTGAGACCCTTGCACCGCCTGAAATGAAATTTCATGTGGAAATTGGTCAATTCATTGTGGCAGTGGTACTTGTTTATTTTGCCTACAGGAAAGAATTGGTGCCGATGGTTAGAAAATATATTGGAATATAAAATGTCATGATCAGGGATTTTCATAAGCTAAATTACCTATAATTTTTCAAAGAGTGGTAGCACCGTAGAACCGGAGCTGTTTATTGTTGAGCCAGGGGTATTCCAGGTGGTCATATTGTTGCAATAAGGTTA